>Ga0105243_10000201_pt1 | contig 69844 bp, 63 predicted proteins | sample KBSM34metaG_FD_81525 | JGI IMG/M metagenome (GOLD analysis project Ga0105243, IMG submission 81525) | Miscanthus rhizosphere microbial communities from Kellogg Biological Station, Michigan, USA - KBS M3-4 metaG | ecosystem: Host-associated > Plants > Roots > Rhizosphere > Soil | place... | reverse complement strand
GGAATTAAAATTTTAAAACTGAAATATGATTCTGTAGGAAACAAGAAAAGAGTATGGATTAAAATCTTAAAATAAGTGAAAGTGTTTAATTTTTTTTATGCAATTCCGATATCTCTTTATCATCTTTCGGGGGACCCGAAAATGAAGCTGATTATATGTTGAAAGAACTAAATAATTTGAGCGCTTTCTTTGATGCTGCTCATCACGAAAATACTTTTTGTCTGGCCAATTCCTTCAATTTCTGATAGCTTGTTTACAAAAAACTCATGAAATTCATCCATATTGGGAGCCAGAATTTTCAACATAAAATCAAAATCACCACTGATGTTATAGAATTCAACAACTTCCTTCAGTTTTCCAACCTCCTCAATGAATTTTCCTGCTGTTTTTTTATTGTGAACATTCAGGGCAATCATACAGATGACCATCATTCCCTTATTCACCTTTTTACGGTCTACTACTGCAGTATATTCTTTAATAATCCCTAACTTTTCCATACGCTTAATACGTTCATGAGTGGGAGTGGGGCTTAGATTGATCCTTGCTGAAATATCCCGGACACTCATTTTAGCATCCTTCTGGAGAAGACGGAGAATAGACAGGTCTTTTTCGTCCGGAGTATAATTTTCTGTTGGCATTTGTTCTGTTTTTAGCGTAATATTTTGTCGATACAGATGTTTTGTTCTTTAATTTTACATCTGTTTATATTATTGTTCCAAATTTACTGTAAAATTTTCACATATGTTCTGTTAATTTTAATTTTGCAGGAAATTTGAATATATGGATACAAGGAAGAATGTAATATTAATTTTAGCATCGGTGGGAACATTTGTAGAGGCTTTGGATATTGCCATTATTAATTTGACGATTCCTTCTATTCAGGAACAGTTTCATATTGGTGCAGGCACCGTTCAGTGGTTGCAGACCCTCTATGTATTATTTTTTGGAGGTTTTCTGATCATTGGCGGAAAGCTTTCCGATCAGCTGGGAAGAAAGAAAATGTTTTTGTTGGGAGCTTTCATCTTTATGTTGACATCATTAGGTGCCGGATTATCTGAAAACTTTGAATCATTAGCTGTATTCCGTGCTTTGCAGGGATTGGGAGCGGCTTTTGTAATGCCGTCAGCACTGTCTATTGTGACGAATACTTTCAGAGAGGAACAGGAGAGAAACCGTGCCATTGGAATTTTCAGTTCTTTTGCAGCCATAGGCTCCGGAAGCGGTCTTTCTGTAGGAGGGATTATCAGTACTTATTTAAGTTGGCATTGGGTATTCCTGATCAATGTTCCGATTCTTTTAATAACACTGATCCTGTCTTACTACTATTTGCCAAAAGATGAGAAAAGCGAAACCGTGCAGAAAACGGATGCTGTTTCAGGGATTCTGATGGTATTAGGTCTTTTAAGCCTAACCTATGGAACACATGAGCTGATTCATATTAAAGAGCAGCCTTTCCTGGTGATAGGATCTTTAGTACTTGCCGTGGTACTTTTAGTATGGGTCTTCTACCGATTGAGGTCTGTAGCTGAACCGTTAATTGATTTACAACTATTTAAATATAAGTCATTGGTGGTTTCTAATGCGGCTTTCTTTAGTCTTGGAGCATTCTTTATTGGGTTTTTATTTCTGATTTCGTTAATGCTTCAGAAAGATATGGGATACAGCGCTGCTTCAGCAGGATTAATGCTGGTTCCCTTCAGTATTGTATCTGCTTTGACCGCTAAATTTATTTTACCTCAGATTTCTAAACGATTAAATTCTTCCCAAATGGGAATTTTTGGATGGTTATTTATGCTGACGGGAGGAGTATTATTATTGGTGTCTGTCTATACGGGACATCCGTTAATACTAGTGTTATTGGGGGCTGCATGTATTTCAGGAATTGGGATGACCTTCTGTTTTACAGCTTTATCCGTCATGGGAATTCAGGATGTTGAACCTTCCAATTACGGTGTGGCATCAAGTTTGAGTTCTACAAGTTACTTCTTGGGAGCTGGGATTGGTTTATCCTTCATGACTTTAATGAGTCAGATTTTTCCATCAGAATTTGCGGTGGGAAGTCTGAATCTGATTATTCTGATTGGTTACGCTGTTTTAGCACTGGGAATGTTATCCTATTTTATAATAAGAAGCTTAAAAGTGAAACGTGCTGAGATGGCAGTTTCATCATAAGCGGCCTTAAAATGACACAAACTATATGAGAGAGGAATCGGTACTTAGTGCCGGTTCTTTTTTGTTGGAAAAAAGTATTCATGGTTTACATATTAACTTGTTCTTTTTATTTTTGCGGTATGAGAATACAAATCATTAGCGATCTTCATCAGGAATTTGGAAGTACTGAACTATGTTTTGACAATTCGGATGTTGTCATATTGGCTGGAGATGTAAACTTAGGAACCAAAGGAGTAGAATGGATAAAGTCTAAGATTCCGGATAAGCCGGTAATTTATGTTCTTGGTAATCATGAATATTATAAAGGAGCATATCCAAAAACGCTTTACAAAATTAAAGAAGCGGCTCAGGGCTCAAATGTTTTTGTACTTGAAAATTCTTTTGTGGATATTGGCGGAATCCGTTTTCATGGAGCAACATTATGGACTGATTTTTCGGTTTTCGGGAATGCTATGGAGTACGGAATGCTATGTCAGCCTAAAATGAATGATTACAAAATGATAAAACGTGATCCGTCTTATTCAAAACTGAGAACAGTAGATACGTTTAAGATACATCAGTTTTCAAAATTATGGTTGCACGAAAGTCTTGAAAATTCAAAAGGACTTAAAAATATTGTAGTCAGCCACCACGCACCCAGCATTCAATCTGTACCTGAAAATTATAAGGAAGATCCACTGACTTCCGCCTATGCTTCTAATCTTGAGGAATTGATAATAGAGCACCACCCATTGTACTGGATTCATGGACATATTCATACTCCCTGCAGGTATAAAGTGGGACAAACCGAAGTCATCTGTAACCCACACGGATATATTGATGAAAAATATAATGGGTATGACAAGGAATTGATTATTGAGGTAGTATAGAGGGCAAATAGGTGGTTGTACCGATTTGTCTATTTTCATTGTGCTGTATATTTTCTGGTTGGAGTAGGGCTGGTGGATAATGCAATGCTTTATCAATAATTGAGTAATCATTTAGCCAAAACATAAAAACAATATTTTAAGCGAAAAAGTGAGACGTATGCCCGTTAAAAATAACAGTCATCCTTTTTACCTTGTATTCCTTTGTTCTATTTAACCTTCGAAATTTTTTTATTTACTACCTTCGTGGCCTAATCTATCTTTGATGGCTAAAAAAAAACAGACAGAACCTGATTTTGTTTCACAATTGGCTTTTGATGAAGTTCTGGAACAGGTAGAATTTGATCTCAGGATCAAAGAATTTGTTGTCATGGAAATTGACAAAGCAAACTACATCATACAACCTAATATTCCTTACCGTTCAGACTATTTTTGTATTTTTTTAGTACAGAGGGGAAGTGTCAGTTTTCGACTCGATGATACCAGCTATGAGGTATTTCAGGGAGATGCTGTTTTTTGTCCAATGGCAGAAACTTTTTGGGTAGAAAATATCGCTGAGGATTATAGTGCTAAATATATCTTCTTTTCTGTAGACTTTATTTCTCAGGCAGGATTTAATTATAAGTCGAATAATGTGTTAAAAAGCCTGTCATCAGACCCTACTCATATCATCAGGAATGAGCCTGATATGTACAGAAAGCTTCAATTTCATCTTGATGAATTGAGAGTGCTGAATAATAAGGAAAAAGACAATTATTATTTCAATGAAATGATCTGGCATCACTTTTCGCTGGTGATCTACGAGATTGATAATTATTTCAAAAAAATAGAAAAACCACATCTGGTTACCCATAGAGAAGATGAGCTTACCACGAGTTTTTTTATCCTGGTTCAGGATCATTTCAAAGAAGAGCACAATGTTCAGTTTTATGCTGATAAATTATGCATCAGCCGGAAATACCTTACCAAAGTCATTAATAAAACGATGTTTAAATCTCCCAGAGAAATTATTCATCAGGTATTGGCTGTGGAAGCCAGGCTTTTGCTTAAAAACCCTAATTTAAACATCAATGAAGTCGCTTTGCAGCTGAAGTTTTCAGACCAGGCCTCTTTCAGCAAATTTTTTAAAAAACATACGGGCAGGTCTCCTTTGGAATATAGAAAAGATGATTTATACTGATAATGAATGAGTTATATTTATTGATGTCTTTTTGCTAAATTTAAAGTATAATTTTGATTAAAAATATGAATATCTCTCATTTGAATTACCTATAAATGATATTTCTCATGTTTTTAAAAACTAGGCGTCTTTCTGACAAAACAAGAAGTTTTTTGAATAATCCTATTGAATTTTTTTCGTTCGAATTTTGTGCGGTAAATTTAAAAGGAATATTGTTATGCAAAGATTTTTAATTCAGAAATCAACCATACTTTTCCTCTCGCTTATTGTCTTGGCGGGATGTAGGAAAAACGATCAAAATCAATCTTATCAGCAGAAGGCGCCGGAACTTCCTGTGGAAACAGTGAAGCAGGGAGACGCTTCTGTTTCCAGGGAATACGCAGCATCTGTAGAGGGGATTTCTAATGTTGAAATCAGACCTCAGGTAACGGGATATTTAAGTAAAATTTTTGTGGACGAAGGAGATTTTGTAAGAGCGGGGCAGCCTCTTTTCAAAATTGAAGATCAGGTCTTCAGGGAGCAGCTTAAAAATGCTCAGGCAGCTTTGATTACTGCTCAGGCAAACCTTTCCACCTCTAAAATTGATCTGGACAGAAAGAAGGAGCTATTCAGAAATAAAATGGTTTCGGAAATTCAGGTAAAAGAGGCGGAAGCATCTTATAATGCTGCAAGAGGAGCGGTAAGCCAGACCACATCTTCTATTGAATCTGCAAAGATTAATCTTAATTTTTCTGTGATCAAGGCACCGGTAAGCGGGTTTATCGGAAGGTTCAATTACCGTTTGGGAAGCTTAATGACCCCCGGAAATCAGGATCCTATCACGCTGCTTTCAGATATTCATCAGGTGTACACTTACTTTAGCCTGAGTGAAAATGATTTTAATAATTTTCAGAAACAATATACGGGAAGCAATATTGATGAAGTGATCAAAAATACACCGGCAGTTTCTTTATTGCTTTCGGGTGGTGAGAAATATGCTGAAACAGGAAGAATTGATGCTGTAGAAGGACAGTTCAATAAAACTACAGGTTCTATTACTTTAAGAGCGAAATTCAACAATCCAAACAATATTTTGAGAAGTGGAAATACCGGAAAAATAGTGCTGGATCAGTTTTACAGCAATGTTGTTTTACTTCCTATTGCTTCTACAAGAACGATTCAGGATAAAGTTTTTGTATTTACCATCAAAGATGGAAAGGCAGCCATGCTGCCCGTTGAGGTCAATGGAAAAGCAGGAGATCATTTCATCGTATCTACCGGGCTTAAGGCTGGCGATCAATACATTGTTTCCGGTTTCGACAGATTACAGCCGGGTACTCCTGTAGTGGCTCAGAAGAAGAATGCTCAACAGAAAAAATCGTAAGAAGAAATCATGTTAAAGAAAATTATAAAAAGACCCGTACTGGCAACGGTAATCTCCGTATTGCTTGTTATTCTTGGGATTGTGGGTATGGTAAGCCTGCCGATCACAAAATTTCCGGACATTGCACCGCCTACCGTAATGGTAACCGCGGCCTATCCGGGAGCCAACGCTGAAACGATTGCCAGGTCCGTAGCTCCACCCCTGGAAAATGCGATTAATGGAGTGGAAAATATGGACTATATTACTTCTACAGCAAGTAATGACGGGACATTAAGTATTACGGTTATTTTTAAATTGGGAACAGATCCCGATCAGGCAGCCATTAATGTTCAGAACAGGGTAGCACAGGTAACCAACCAGCTTCCTGCCGAGGTAATCCAGGCCGGAATTACTACCGTGAAAAGACAAAACAGTATGATTGCCATGGTTTCCCTGACGAGTAAAGATGGTTCTATGAATGATCTTTTCCTTGAAAACTATGCCAAGATCAATATTGTCCCTGAATTAAAAAGGGTAAAAGGAGTAGGAGATGCCATGGTATACGGAAATAAAGATTATTCAATGCGTATATGGCTGGATCCGAATAAACTGACCTCCTATAATCTTACTCCTGCAGAAGTTTCCCGTGCTATTCAGACCCAAAACCTTGAAGCCGCACCGGGAAGATTGGGAGAGAGAAGTAAAGAGGTAATGGAATATGTACTTCGTTACAAAGGAAAATTCACAGAGCCGGAACAGTATGAAAATATTACGATTAAAGCACTGAACGATGGTTCTGTCTTAAAATTAAAGGATATTGCCAAAGTAGAATTTGGGGCTTACAGCTATACGGTTTCTTCCAATTATAACAAAAAGGCTTCCGTAACGATGGCTATTTTCCAGATGGCAGGTTCCAATGCCAATGAAGTACAAATTGCTCTTCAGGAAAGAATGAAAGAACTGGAAAAATCTTTCCCTGAAGGAATGGCTTATGAAATTCCCTATGCTACAAAGGAAGCGTTGGATCAGTCTATAGAACAGGTGATTCATACTTTAATTGAGGCGTTTATCCTTGTATTCATTGTCGTGTATATCTTCTTACAGGATTTTCGCTCTACTTTGATTCCGGCCATTGCAGTTCCGGTATCTATTGTGGGAACCTTCTTTTTTATGAAAGTTTTCGGGTTCTCCATCAATATCCTGACCTTATTTGCTCTGGTGCTCGCCATTGGTATTGTAGTGGATGATGCCATTGTAGTCGTAGAAGCTGTCCATGCTAAAATGGAACATAAAAAACTGAATCCGAGGGCGGCAACGATGTCAGCCATGAGCGAGATTACAGGGGCTATTGTATCCATTACCCTAATCATGTCTGCGGTATTCGTTCCGGTAGCCTTTATGAGCGGTTCCACAGGACTGTTTTATCAGCAGTTTGCATTAACCTTAGCTATTGCCATTATTATTTCTGCCGTGAACGCACTGACACTAAGCCCGGCATTATGTGCACTATTCTTAAAACAGCATCACGGTGGTGCTCATGAGAAAATGAATTTTAAAGACCGCTTCTTTGCAGGTTTTAATGCAAGCTTCAATAAACTGACATTCCGTTACGGAAAAGCGGTATTATTCCTGTTGAAAAAGAAATGGATTGCTTTCATCCTGATCTTTGCATTCGGAGGACTGTTTGCATGGATGTCTATGACCACCCCTAAAGGGTTTATTCCGGATGAAGATCAGAGTTTCATTATTGTTACAGCGAATCTTGCTCCGGGAGCATCGAAAGACAGAACATCAAAAGTAGTGTCTGATACAGAAGATCTTCTGATGAAAAATCCGGCCGTAGATAAAGTGATTTCTGTAGACGGGCTGAACTTATTCAGTGGTTCGATGTCTTCTTCTGCAGCTTCTATATTTGTTAAATTAAAAAAAGCAGGACAAAGAGGGGCTGTCAATAATATCAATGATATTATAGGGCAAACCCAGGGAATACTTTCTCAGGATAAAAGAGCAAACTTCCTTGTGATCAATACCCCAACGGTAGATGGTTTTGGAAATACCAGCGGAATGGAGCTTGTGCTTCAGGACCGTACGAATGGCGAACTTCAGAATTTAGGAAACATATCTTACGGAATGATGGGTGCTTTGATGCAGAGACCGGAAGTTGCGGTAGCATTTACAACATTTGATGTTACCTATCCTCAGTTTGAAGTCCTTGTCGACGAAGTGAAATCTGCCCAGCTGGGAGTCAATGTTTCTGATGTATTAGGCGTAATGCAGGGGTATTATGGAAGTATTCAGGCTTCGGATTTCAACAGATTTGGAAAATATTATAGAGTATTGGTACAATCCACTCCTGAGACAAGACAGGATAAAGAATCCCTGAACGGAATCTTTGTTAAAAATAACCTGGGACAAATGGTTCCTGTCAATACATTGGTAAGCTTAAAACAAGTGACAGGAGCTGAAGTGGTAGACCGTTTTAATCTTTTTAACTCATCTAATTTAACTGTAATGGCAGCTCCGGGATACAGTACGGGACAAGCTATGGCAGCTATTGATGAAGTAAGCAAGCAGGTACTTCCTCCGGGATATACATATGATTATAAAGGAATGAGCCGTGAAGAAGCAGGATCCAGCTCACAGTCGGTGATGATTTTCGGATTGTGTATTGTATTTGTTTTCTTCCTTTTATCAGCTCAGTATGAAAGCTATATTCTTCCATTGGCAGTATTGATTGCTATTCCGGTGGGACTATCAGGAGTATTTGTCGGGATTACAGTGGCTGACCTGTCTAATAATATTTATGTTCAGATTGCACTGGTGATGCTGATCGGGCTTTTGGCCAAGAACGGTATCCTGATTGTGGAATTTGCTATACAAAGACGTAGAGCGGGCAAAAGCCTCATTGCTTCTGCCGTTGAGGGGGCCAAAGCCCGTTTGCGTCCTATTTTGATGACCTCTTTAGCATTTATTACCGGATTACTTCCGTTGATATTTGTAGTAGGTCCGTCAGCGTTGGGTAACCATTCTATCGGATATGCTGCCATTTCAGGGATGCTTTTCGGAACGATCTTAGGAATTTTTGTAGTTCCTGTTCTTTTCGTGGTATTTCAGGCTTTACATGAGAGAATCAATGGAAGAGTGGTAACGGATGCTGACTGGGAATATTAATTCAAATGATTTTAAAAATGAAAATTAAAAATATAGCCTATATCGCATTCATTTCAGGAACAGCCATATCCTGTAAAGTTCAGAAATATGAGCGCCCTGAATTGAAAATGCCTGAGGCTTTCAGAAGTGACAGTATAGTTGTAGAGCAGAACGAGAATATCGCCAAGATCAGCTACAAAGATTTTTTCAAAGATCCTGTTCTGGTAGGATTGATTGACAAAGCGATGGTTCAGAATAATGATCTTCAGCTAGCCTTAAAACAGATTGAGTTTGCTTCGCTGGCTTACAACCAGAGTAAGTGGGCAAATGTTCCTACCGTAAGTGCTGCTGCCAATGCAAATATTAACCGCCCTTCGGATAACAGTATGAACGGGATGATGGCAGGGCAATTCATGGGGAAAAGATATATGGAAGATTATACAGCTTCTATAAATCTTTCCTGGGAAGCGGATATTTGGGGAAAGATCAAAGGAAGAAAAGAGCAGGCACTGGCCGAATATCTTAAAACCCAGGAAGCAGGAAAGGCTGTGAAAACACAGTTGGTGGCAGCAGTAGTGCAGGGATATTATAATGTATTAATGCTGGATACTCAGTTAGAGATCACAAAATCCAACCTGACCTATGCAGAAAATACCCTGAAGTTTTTGACAAAACAGCAGGAACTTGGATTGACCACAGCGCTGGCGGTACAGCAACAGGAAATCGTAAGGGATCAGATCTTAAAATCAATTCCGGCTATTGAAAGTTCCGTTACCACACAGGAAAATGCACTAAGCCTTCTTACGGGTTCAATGCCCGGTAAGATTGAAAGAAGTGCGAGCCTGAATACGGTGCAGTCTCCGGATCATATTGCAGCAGGTATCCCTTCAGAGCTGTTAAGCTACAGACCGGATATCAAAAGTGCTGAACTTGAGGTAAGGAAAAGTGCTGCGGCTATCCATGTGGCTAAAATGAGCATGTATCCTTCATTGAACATTACTGCTCAGGGGGGAGTGAATGCATTTCAGATCAGCAAATGGTTCAGTGTACCGGGCTCTCTTTTCGGGATGGCTGCCGGAGCTATTGCACAGCCTATTTTGAATGGTAAGCAGCTGAAAACCCAGTATGAGCAGTCGAAGGTGTTGGCGGATCAGGCTGAAATTACCTTTAAACAATCTGTTTTAAAAGCAGTGGGTGAGGTTTCTGATGCTTTGGTACAAATTAAGAAGCTTGAGGAGCAGCAAAAAATAGCGGAAGGATTGGCTTTAAAATCTAATGAAGCGGTGAAGAAAGCTGATATTTTATTTAAATATAATTCAGCCACTTATGTAGAGGTAATCATTGCACAAACCAATAAGCTTCAGGCTGAGCTGGACCTGGCTTCCCTGAAAGCGCAAAGACTGAATGCAATAACGGCACTCTATCGTTCTGTAGGAGGCGGATGGCAATAAAGTAAAATTGAACCTGCTTCGTCTTTACCGATGAAGCAGGTTTTTAATCCATTATCATTATGAAGAATACAAATATACAAGAGGGAATCATTCTTATTCCGGATTTTAGCGGATTTACAGAATTTGTGTTCAATACCAAACTTTATACAGGAGAATATATTGTAAGACAACTACTTTCTACACTGATCGATGTGAACGGTCGCTATTTTGAAATCTCAGAGATTGAAGGAGATGCCATTTTATTTTACAGATATGACGAAAATCCTTCCTATCAGAATATTTCAAAAATACTCATGAAAATGAGGAATGCCTTCAATAAAAAAATTGAAGAACTCAGTAGAAGCTTAAGTACTACTATAGCATTGTCCTTGAAGTTTATTGTACACTACGGAACATTTTCGCAATATAATATCGGAAGTTTTAGAAAACTATACGGTAAAACTATTGTAGAAGCCCATCAGCTTCTGAAAAATGGGCTTGCAGAACAACCCTCGTATGCGTTATTCAGCAATTCCTTTTTAGAAAACAGCAACAATCAGGAGACTGATCTTAATAAGGATAAACTTCGCTTACCGGAAGTAGGCGTTATCCAGTATTTTGAAAATATAAACTAGCATATTTTTTAATTTTAATCCTTGTAAATTTGCTATTGCTAGCGGCCCGGGTGAGAGAGACCCGGGCTTTTTTTGTTGAGGACAGAACTATTAAATTATTTTTAAAGGAGAAGTGAGATTTTGAATAATATATAATTTCGGACAGTTTATTGCAGATGTGATGGATATAAGTTGATTTTATTGTTGTTTTGTCTTGTTTTTCTGATTTTCTGTCAATTGAAAATAGTGTATCTCACTAAAAGCTAAGTATTTATTTCGCCTTTTTCAATATTGGGTGTAACAAATACCTCCCCATAGTGGTCTTATAGAATAAACTATAATTTCAAATGAAAACAATTTTATTTCCAATAGCATTATTAGCGGGTTCTTTGACCCTGGCTCAAACCCAGGTTGTGAAGGATACGGTAAAGCAGAAAGAGATTGAAGCCGTTACGCTGGTAGCCAGAAAGCCGACGGTAGAATCCAAGGTAGACAGAACGGTATTTAATGTTGCAAACAGTGCTATCCTTGCTGGAAATACAACATGGGATGTTCTGAGAATGACTCCTTTGGTAAGTATTGATAATAATGATGATGTAAAAGCTGAGGGACAAATGGTTACGGTATATATCAATGACAGGAAATCTGTTTTTACAGGTAAGGAATTAAAAGAATATCTTAAAACAATTCCTGCCGATAACCTTATGAAAATAGAGGTGATTACCAGCCCTTCATCACGTTATGAAACCTCAGGGTCTGTTGTCAATATTGTTCTTAAAAAAAGAGATGACGAAGGGTTGAAAGGAAGTATATCACTCAACAATAGACAAAGTACCAAAAACTCACAGTACACAAATATCAATTTGAACTACCATAAGAAAAAGTTTACACAAACCCTTATAGGAGGTTATAATAGCGGTAATTATGTGCAGAAAACCCAAACTTGGGATAACCGATATGAGAAGAATAGGCATACCGAATTCAATCTTGAGAACATAATGAGAAATGAAAGTCCTTCTCTTTCTTCTACTTCGGAATTTGAAATCAATGATAAAAATAATTTCGGCCTTGTGATGGAGTATTCACAGAGCAGGAATTTACTTTCAGCAGCATCTGATGGGTTGACTTCACAAGATGGAGATCCCGGTGAATCTTTTCACCAGATTCAAAATAACTGGGGATTCAGACGTAACTTGGGGACTAATGCTTTCTATAAATACTATGATAAAGAGAAAAACAGGATTTTAGATATTAATATTGGAACCAACTATTCCAGTGATAATAACGACAATTTGATCGACAAGCAGATTAATAAGCAGGGTGTGAAAACAGACCAGCAGCTGGGGGTGATCAGTACAAACCAGATGCGTAATTACTATCTGAAAATAGATTATACACAGCCTTTTGGTAAATCAGGCGGTACGATGGAAGTGGGAGGGAAAACTGAATTAAATAACCATGTTATTCCCAATAGCCTCTATGGGTTCAGTATTAATGATCCTTCATCCGATTATTCTAATCTCTCAAAAAATGACAGATTTCATTATGAAGATAATCTGAGCTCTTTATATGCCAATTATAGTAAAACATTTTTCGAAAAACTGGAAACAAGAGTCGGAATACGATATGAATATATTGATTATAAAGTAAGACAGGATGTGGCGGGTACAGAGAGAAGAGATTCTTATGGTACTTTTCTTCCCAATTTGTTGTTGAAATATAGTTTTTCAGACAAATATGATCTGAGTTTTACCTATAACAGAAGTATCTGGAGACCATGGTATTCTGAATTTAATCCTTTTCTGATGCCCGAAATTAACGGTACCTATTCCAGAGGGAACCTTAACCTGAACCCGAACCCTAATGACAGGCTTTATCTGAAGTTTGGAATTCTGAAAAAATACTTTATCTCTGCAAGGTATATGCATACCAATCAGGATTACTGGACGACTTATGTGACAGAAAATGGAAGAACGGTTTCATTACCCGGGAATTTCGATGGAAAGGTTGAAAAATATTACCTTTTTGCCAATACCAATCAGAACTTCCTGAAAAATAAGCTGAACGTAAATGCCGGATTTGGATGGTATTATATTAATAATAAAGATTTTAACGAGAAAAACAAACTGGGAGCTAAAGATTATATCAGTTACTGGGGAGCGTCTGCCAATCTATCATATACCAATCTTTTTAATAAAAACATTAACCTGAGTGCGTGGGTGGAGCTTGCCAATCAGAATAACGGAAATTCATATGCTAATAATACCAATGTTTTCCACAATATTTCTGTCACCAAAATATTTCCAAAAACCCAGATGGAACTAAGCATGCAGCTGATGAATATTTTTAAAAGACCTTACGGTGATAACACCACCTATAGCCAGGACGGAACTTTCAGAGAGTATTCAAAATGGGACTGGTACGGAGTTTCCCTGACGTTTGTAAAGCGTTTTGGAAACCAGAAAGTAAAAGAAAATACCAAAACCGATGTAGAGAAAAACGCTGGCGGAGGAAAGTAATATACTATTTGTTAGATCAATACAAAAGCAGGTTCTATTTTGGGAACCTGCTTTTGTATTTCCTGCAGGAGACCTTCTCAACAGCTTATTTATAAATTGATTTAACTGAGGTGTCTAAAAAATATTTTGTGACTTTTGGATACGTAGAAATAATATTAATGGACGGAAAAGAGATCATATTCGAATGGTGGTAAAAAACTGATATGACTTAACCACCCCGTCAAAAATTCTTTGAATTTTCGCCACCCTTTCGGAGGAGGGGAATAATAGTCTGCTTTTTTAACTCTTAGGTTGAGAATTGAAAGGTTGTAATATATTATTGGGAACAATGAAAAAGAAAATCAGAGATTTTCAAACAACTTATATGAACTTTTCTGTGGCTTATTGATAACTAAGTATTAGTAAGGTGTTTTCCAAAACTTTTGTGGTTTGTATGCTCTCTCATAGTTTAGAGTAACACAGGTCTTTTGAGATTTGCAGAAACAAATAAAAAGCAGGTTCCGATTGGAACCTGCTTTAATTAATTCTACAAAATTAATTTCAGAAGTTAACTATTCAATACTAACTTCCATATTTCTATTTTAAAGTAAACTTTACCTTTGTTTTAATAGCATCTGAAGAGTTTCCGATCAGTGCTTCGAAATCTCCAGGTTCGGCTACCCAGTCGTGTTTACCGGCGTCAAAATAACTTAATGCAGTTTTGTCGATGGTGAAGGTTACTTCTTTTTGTTCTCCGGGATTTAAATATACTTTTTCAAAACCTTTCAGTTCTTTTGCAGGACGGGGAACAGATGATTTTAAATCACTGATGTAAAGCTGGGCTACTTCAGCACCGGCTTTCTTTCCTGTATTTTTAACACTAACTGTAAAAGTAATGGTGCCATCCTGTGAGATGACCGTTTTATCCGCTTTTGCTTTTCCAAACTCAAAAGTAGTATAGCTTAATCCATGTCCGAAACTGAATAGAGGCTTGATATTTTTGGTGTCATGCCAACGGTATCCAACGAAAATTCCTTCGTTGTAGGTAATATTGATCGGGTTCTTCTGGTCTTTTCCTTTTCCTGCAGCAAATTCTTCTTTTTGTCCCGGATATTCTCCAAGTTGGTGAGCTGAATTATCTTCCAGTTTTACAGGGAAAGTAAAAGGAAGTTTTCCGGAAGGATTAGAATCTCCTGCGAGAACGGAAGCAATAGAATTTCCTGCTTCGGAACCCAGATACCATGCCTGTACAACACTTGGAACCTCCTTAATCCATGGCATGGCCACAGCATTTCCGGATACCAGTACTACGGCAAGATTTTTATTGGCTTTTGCCAGTGCAGAGATGACCTGATCCTGGTTGTAAGGTAATCCATAACTTTTTCTGTCATTTCCTTCACTGTCCTGGAAGTCTGCTTTATTCAGTCCGCCTACAAAGATGACGTAATCTGATTGTTTTGCCAGTGTTACAGCTTCATTCAATAATTCGGCTTCAGAGCGGCTGTCTTTTAAGTCCTGTCCGGATTTTACACCGTTGTACTCTCCACCGATATCTCCTACATAACCTCTTGCATATTGAACGTCAGCCTGTTTTCCAAATCTGGATTTGATTCCGTCCAGAGGAAGGGCTTCGTATTTTACCTTTAATGATGATGAACCACCACCTACAGTCATAATCTTAATAGCATTTTCACCAATCACAGCAATTTTTTTAGCTTTATTAAGATCGATTGGAAGAACATTTCCCTGGTTCTTTAACAAAACAATTCCTTCCTCACCAATTTCCTTGGCTACAGCTTTATGCTCTTCGGAAGCAATATTTCCAAAAGGCTTGTTCCTGTTCATGGTGGTCTGATAAGCAAGACGAAGCAGTCTGGTCACTTTATCATCAAGTTCAGTAGTTCCCACTTTTCCCGATTTAATCAAATCAAGATAAGGCTTTGCCAAAAAGTAGTTGTCATAAGCATTTTTAGTTCCGGCAGAAAGTCCATTGGTCCATGTCCCGAATTCAAGATCCAACCCGTTATGGATGGCTTGTTCCGTATTATTCACAGCTCCCCAGTCGGACACCACCACTCCTTTATATTTCCATTCTTTTTTCAGGATGTCATTCAGAAGATATTGATTCTGGCTGGCATACTGACCTTTATACATATCATAAGCCCCCATAATGGTCCAGGAATCTCCTTCGGTTACTGCCGCTTTGAATGGAGGAAGGTAGATTTCATAAAGCGTTCTGTCATCCACGTTCACGTTACTGGTATGACGGAACATCTCCTGGTTGTTAAGGGCAAAATGTTTTACAGAAGTGGCCACCCCATTAGATTGTACCCCCTTAATATAAGGAACTACCATTTTTGAGGTCAGGTAAGGATCTTCCCCCATATATTCAAAATTTCTTCCGTTCAGAGGAGTTCTGTAAATATTTACTCCAGGTCCTAAAAGGATATCTTTTTTCCTGTAACGGGCTTCTTCTCCTAAAGCCTTACCATAGTTCCATGACATTTTTTTATTCCATGTAGCAGATAAAGCCGTAAGGGCAGGGTAGGCGATGATAGAGTCATTGGTCCATCCTGCCTGATCCCATTCGTCCCACATGACCTCAGGACGTACCCCATGAGGCCCGTCAGTAGTCCAGAATTCAGGAATTCCCAATCGGGGAACACCCGGTGAGCTGAATTTCGACTGGGCATGCAGCATAGCCACTTTTTCTTCCAGTGTCATTCTGGAAAGAGCATCCTGGATACGTTGTTCTACAGGTTTGGATTCGTCTAAATAAACCGGTAGAGTATTATTTGTCTGAGCCATATAAGAAACAGAAATAAGGGTGAATAAACTTACAATGGCGGTTTTCTTTAACATAATGCCTTTTTATTTGATTGTAAGCAAAAATAGCTAAAATTTTTATTATCTCAAATTGAGAAAATGAAAAATAATCCGTAAAAAAACTGTCTACATAATTGTTTGACAGTTTTGTTATCTGTTTAAAGCTGAAAATAAAAAGCGGGATAAAGATAATTCACTTTTGGTTTTCAGATTCTCAAATTCAAGATTACCATCCTTTCACGGCTCCTCCTTTGAAAATTTCTTTGGCTTTCTTCTCTACTTCATCAGATTCATAGGCTTTAACGAAATTTTTTACCTTCTGACTGTTTTTGTTGTCCTGTCTGGCAACCACTACATTGACGTATGGAGAATCTTTATCTTCTTTGAGGATACCCTGTTTTTCAGAATCCAAACCAGCCTGAGCTGCAAAATTATTATTGATAATACCCACCACCACATCTCTGTCATCCAAAACTCTTGGAATCTGTGCGCCTTCAATCTCCATAATTTTCAGCTGTTTTGGATTTTCTGTAATATCGGTCACTTTTGGAAGCAGTCCGACACCTTCTTTTAATTTTAATAAGCCGTTTTTCTGTAACAGAAGCAGTGAACGTCCTCCATTGGTAGGATCATTAGGAATAACCACAGTATTTCCATTCTGCAACTGACTTATATTTTGAATTTTTTTTGAATATGCTATAATAGGGAAGACAAATGTATTTCCTACTACGGCCAGATTATATCCTCTCTGTTTGGATTGTTCGGTAAGATAGGGAACATGCTGGAAAGCGTTGGCATCAATATCCCCGGTGGTCAAAGCTTCATTGGGAACTACATAATCATTAAAGGGGATCAATTCCACTTCAAGGTTGTATTTTTCTTTCGCTACTTTTTTCGCTACTTCAGCAATTTCCTGCTCCGGGCCATAGGTAATTCCCACACGGATAAAATTAGGATCATCTTTCCTTCCGGAACATGCCGTGAATAATAATACGCCGGCAGCAAATAAACTTAAAATCTTTATTTTTTTCATTGTCATTCTTTTAAATAAGAAAAAAGGAATCGTAAAAGGATCAATTCTGCTCCTTTACTCACACACTTTCTATCTGTGATCAAAGCTTTTTGACAGCCGATCTCCTGCAAACTGTATAATAAATACCAACAGAACAAGTAAAACCAATACCGTATTCATGATTACGATATCATAACCAATATACCCGTATTGATAGCCAACCTGTCCCAATCCGCCGGCACCTACCGCACCGCCCATCGCAGAATAACCTACCAGAGTAATCAAGGTGATGGTGGCATTATTGATAAGTGAAGGAAGGGCTTCAGGAAGTAATACTTTTCTGATAATCTGAAAAGGGGAAGCTCCCAACGCTCTGGCTGTTTCTATCAAACCATGAGGAACTTCAATAAGGCTGTTTTCCACTAATCTTGCAATAAACGGAGCAGCTCCTATACTTAAAGGAACCAATGCTGCGTTAACTCCAATGGACGTTCCTGCTAAAATTCTTGTAAAAGGAATCATCCATACAATTAATATAATAAAAGGAATGGCACGGAAAATATTCACCAAGATGGAGAGTGTTCTGTGATAAACCGTATTTTCCAACAGCTGACCTTTTCTTGTTAAAAACAGTAAAATCCCAACCGGAAGACCTAAAACGAATCCAAAAAATCCGGATACGAATGTCATATAAATTGTTTCCCAGGCTCCTTTTGCTAAAAGAGCAATTACCGTATCACTAAGCATATCCTTTTACTGTATTTTGAATTTTGTTTTGATTGAAATAATAGATGGCCTGTTGATTTTCGTCTTCTTTTCCCTGAAGTTGAAGCAGCAGTTTTCCAAAGTTGGAGTTTCCAAGATATTCTACATCAGCCTTCAAAAGTTTATAGGGAATTTTATATTGAGTATATAATGTTGAAAGAAGTTCCTCAACACTTATATTTTCGTTGAGTTCTATTTCGACCAGCGGAAATAAACCATCCTGTGGTTCTTTCTGAAGTCTGTTATTGAGTTCCTGTGGCAGGGTCATGTTATCTGAATTTATAAATTGTCGGATTACCGGATTTTCCCGATCCGAAATAATCTCACTTAATGTTCCTTTTGCTAATAATTTTCCTTTGTCTATCACGGCAACGTGGTTGCAGACTGCTTTGATAACCTCCATTTCGTGAGTGATAAGGAGGATGGTAATTCCCAGTCTTTGATTGATATCTCTTAACAGCTGTAATATAGACTGCGTAGTGGCGGGATCAAGAGCACTGGTGGCTTCATCACAGAGTAAAAGATGAGGGTCATTGGCTAATGCCCTGGCAATGGCAACTCTCTGTTTCTGACCTCCGGAAAGGCTTCGCGGATAATCATGGGCCTTATCCTCAAGGCCTACAATTTTCAGAAGCTCATTTACTTTTCTATTAATCTGATCTTTATTTGCATGATCCAGCTCCAAAGGAAGAGCTATATTATCAAAAACAGTTCTCGAAGAAAGAAGATTGAAGTGCTGGAAGATCATCCCAATTTTTTTACGCTCTTCAGCCAGTTGCTTTGAGCTTAGTTGAGTGAAATCTTTTCCGTTAATAATAATCTGTCCTTCATCCGGTCTTTCCAACAGATTTACCGTACGGATCAGGGTGCTTTTTCCGGCTCCTGAAAATCCGATAATTCCTACGATATCTCCTTTCTCTATAGTGAGGCTCACACGATCCAGCGCCTTGAAAGATTGCTTTTTCTGATGGAATGTTTTTGATATATTTCTGATTTCTATCATTCTGATGTCTTATACTATTTAAATAGGCTGGTATCGTCTGCCTGTTTTATTAAAAAATCGTTTCACTCTTCTTAACTTCACTTTTGACCGTTTTGAAAGTTTAAAATATTTGGTGACATTTGTCAACAATACTCCCAGCAATATGATGGATAAACCATACAGCTGACCTCCATTGATGCTCTGATTGGCAACAATCCAGCCTGCAATAACCGTTACAATAGGGTTAATGTAGGTGTGGGTGCTTACCAAAGCGGCGGGTTTTACGGACAATAGCCAAATGTACGACAAATAAGCGACTATAGATCCAAAGAAGATCAAAAACAGAACACCCAGCCATGCTGATAATGGGATGGCGGAAACTGAAAAACCGGTCCATTCTTTACGCAAAAATGCAATGAGAAAAGAGGCTAATCCAGCTACTATAAGCTGTTGAGCAATATTCATAAAAGTAGATTGCGAAGCCGGGTTTTTCTTTGAATATAAAGAACCCAATACCCAGGCTATAGAACTTAATCCTAACACAATGAAGGCGGTAATGCGGAGATGACCGTCAGTGGCTGCATGTGCTGCCGTTGAATTGACACTTCCTTTTAAAAATAATACCAATCCTACAAAACCAATCACCAATCCTATCGGAATAAACTTATCTGAAAAATAATATTTCCAGTTTTTTCTGTCAATGGCAATAAACCAAAAAGGTCCGGTTGCAATAGAAATGGCCGCTTCCGGTGCCGTTACATACTGCTCTCCCCAAGCCACAAGACCTGTTCCTCCGGTAAGAATTAAAATACCGGTAATTGCATTTTTTTTCCAGTTGATTAGTGTATTGGCCTTTTCTCCTTTGGACAGGAGATATCCTATCATCAGAATTCCTGCAACCAGAAATCTTAATCCCGAAAGAATGAACGGAGGAAAACCTTTCAAACCAAATGATATGGCTAAAAATGTAATCCCCCATATTACATAGATGTTGGTAAATGCCAATGGGACCAGCCATTTGTTTTTAGAAGTGCTCATTGTTATTTTTTTAATGTTGTTTGTTGTTAATAAAAAAGGCTCTACAATGTTGTAGAGCCTTTAAAAAATATGTTATATAAAAGTAAGGTCATCCACAGTATTCTTGATGTATAGGCATACAGATACACATCATCATGTTTTTGATAGTATGTTTCTTTATTGAATTATTTTTTAATTCTGCCTTCATTTTATTTTATTTCCTGAATACGATTGCAAATATATAATATAATTTTTATTAGTCCACTAAAAAAGTAGACTTTTTGAATATTAATTTATTATTAATGGTTTAATTTATTGTAAATGAGCACTTTGCGTGTATGTAATTTTTTATTATATGTTTTGTTTTAATAGTTTTTAATTCATTTTTTGTGGAAATGTGAGGGTAGGTTCTGTTATGAAATAATTAAAATAAGGTTGATATTTTAAGAATTACGTAAAATGTAAGGAATGGCTATCATCTTCTTTTTCTGTTGCTCTTTCACCTTACCAATCAAAAGAGAATAATGTTTTAAATAGTTGTTTATCAGATTGTTATATAAATAATGTTAAATTTAACATTATTTATGACTAGACATTGATGATTAGTCATTAATTTTGAAATGAGAATTTTATTAATTTTAAAAACAACTTATTATGAAACGTTTTGAAAACAAAGTAGCATTTATTACAGGGGGAAACTCCGGAATAGGTAAAGCTGTGGCTGTATTGATGGCAAGAGAAGGCGCAAAAGTGATGATTGCTGACATTCAGGAAAATAAAGAAACACTGGAAGAAGTTCTGAAAGAAGGGACTGATGCCAGATTTATTACCTGTGATGTTTCTAATCCGGAAGATGTAGAAAAAGCTGTTACAGAAACTATTGAAGTATTTGGAAGTCTGGATATAGGGGTAAATAATGCAGGAATTGTAGATGCGTCTCCCATTCATGAAAAATCAATAGAAGAGTGGCAGCGTGTGATCAATATCAACCTGAGTGGTGTTTTTTATGGAATGAAATATCAGATTGCCCAGATGAGAAAGCAGGAAACCGGAGGGGCGATCGTGAATATGGGATCTATTATGAGTCAGGTTGCGGAATTTGGAATCGGCTCCTATGCTTCTTCAAAACACGGTCTGGTGGGACTTACAAAAGTAGCTGCATTGGAAAATGGCACGAATAATATCCGTGTTAATGCTATTGGCCCAGGCTATATAGAAACCCCTTTATTGATGGATAATGCCGCACAGAATGTTGAATACAGATCCTATATGGAATCTAAGCATGCAATGAAAAGATTGGGAAAACCTGAAGAAATTGCAAAAGTAGTCTTATTTTTGGCTTCAGATGATGCAAGTTTTTGTACAGGAGCCTATCTTCCTGTAGATGGCGGTTATCTGGTACAGTAATTTATAAATAATACAATGGAAAAAGATCTTCAGGAAATACCTCTCCGCCGGAAACTCGGTATCAGCATGGTGGAAACTTATAATAGTGTTTATGAGCAGTCCCAGGAATTTTTTGCAAAATATGGACTTACTTCACAGCAGTATAATGTACTTTCTATTCTGTATGATGCAGGAACGCCACTGTCTACGTCGGCTATATTAAAGAGAATGCTGGAGAAGAATGCCGGAGTTTCCAGGTTGGTAGATCGTCTTATAGCTAAAGATCTTGTTGAAAAGAAGGTGAATCCGGAGGACAAACGTCTGATCGATGTACAACTTACGGGTAAGGGTGAGGTTCTATACCATGAGGTTTTTACGGCACTTCCGGATGTGGATGCAGTATATAAGAATTTGACCGATACTGAAGTAGAATTGCTTATGACTCTTTTGTCAAAGATTAGAGAGAGTTGATATCAGATTCAGAATGATGAACACTTTTCAGGTTGTATAGAAAATACAGCAATAACAATGATCCGGGAACCGGATACATCACTTACTCAATTACTTAAAATTTTTTGACTCCTGAAAATTCAGCTTTATGCTGGATTTTTTTTTTACATTTATTAAACTAGTTAAATGTACAGGATTTCTATGGTCCATAATTTAGCATCAAAATTAAAGACATGGACAATAGAATATTAGGTCTGCATCATATCACAGCTATTGCAGACAACGCAAAAAGAAATTTAGATTTTTATACCCAGGTTTTAGGGGTAAGACTGGTCAAGAAAACAGTCAATTTTGATGATCCGGGAACGTATCACTTCTATTTTGGAAATGAAAACGGAACACCGGGAACTATTCTTACTTTCTTTCCCTGGGAAGGAATTGGTCAGGGTACCAATGGAAGCGGTATGGCTACTCATATCGGATATTCAGTTCCGAAAGGAAGCCTGGAATTTTGGAAAAGTCGTCTTCAAGGTTTTAATGTAAATCTGGAGGAAGGGGAAATCTTTGGGGAAAAGCTGATCTCTTTTAAAGATCCGGATGGCCTGCAGTTACAGTTTATAGAACCATCCGCTGAGGATCACCGGAAAATATGGACTACTGATGATCTCAAAGAAGAGCATGCTTTAAAGGGATTTCATAATGTCACTTTAAGTCTAAAAAAAGCTGATCCTACCCTTAAAGTTTTAACGGATATTTTAGGATATGATCTGCAAAAACAGGAAGGGGAAAGATACAGACTGGCAACGGATGCTATCGATACAGCCAATCTTGTAGATATTATAGAAAGTGATAGCATTCCATCCGGAAGGAATGCTGCCGGAACCAATCATCACATTGCTTTTAGGGTAAAAGACGATACTGTTTTAATGGAATACCGTGAAAAAGTATTATCGGCAGGCTTAAGTATCACTCCTAAGATCAACAGAGATTATTTTTACTCACTCTATTTCCGTGAGCCCGGAGGTGTATTATTTGAAATTGCCACAGACAATCCGGGGTTCACTGTAGATGAGCCACTGAATGAACTGGGTACTCACCTGAAACTTCCTCTACAGTATGAAGGAATGCGTGATAAAATAGAAGAAGCCTTACCGAAGTTATCATAGATCATTACTTAAGTCTTATAAACACCCTAATTTTGACATTCATAATAATTCTATAAATAATACAAAAATGGAAAGAACAGAAATAGTTTTAGAAGGAAGAAAAGGAGAAATTCAACTTTTCTCTGATGATCTTAAAGCAGGAAAAATGGACATTTCAGTAATTGGAAAAAAACTGACGGTCTACCATACTGAGGTGAATACGGAATATGAAGGGAAAGGCTTTGCCAAAATTTTATTGGAAAGACTGGTTTCTTATGCGAGAGAAAACGATTTGAAAATTGTACCCTTGTGTCCCTATGTTCATGCACAGTTCAAACGTCATCCGGAAGAATATAATGATGTGTGGATGAAAGAAGTGTTGTAATGAATGACGAGTAGGGGATATCTCAACTTAGCGTATTTACCAATTTGCCTGATCGTCATTTTTCCCTTTCTTCCTGCGTTGGAATAATCCGGAAATAGATTTGGAAACTTCACATTACAACAATCAGTCAATAATTTTAACTTTCAATTTTCAACTTTATGAAACTTATCACAGGATTGCATCACGTTACGGCTATTACCGGCAATGCTCAGGAAAATATAGATTTTTATACCGGAGTTTTAGGACTTCGATTGGTCAAGAAAACAGTCAATTTTGAATACTCCGATGTTTATCATTTTTATTTCGGCGATGAATATGGAACGCCGGGAACTATTTTGACAACTTTTCCTTATGGTAAAGATCTGATTAACGGAAGACATGGCAAAGGAATGCTGAATACTACTGCTTTTTCGGTTTCTATGGATGCATTGGAGTATTGGTCAAATCGTCTGGATCAGTTTAATATTCAATATAAACAGCCACAGCAAAGATTGTCTGAAGAAGTTTTTATTTATCTTGAAGATTTTGACGGGTTGGGACTGGAGTTGGTTTTTAATGATAAAGACCAAAGAAAAGGATATAACAACGGCTATATTCCCAAGGAATATGCGTTAAAAGGAATTCACCATGTGGAAATCTGGCAGGATGCCTATGAAAGAACAGCTGCCCTTTTAACGACTCAGATGGACCATAAAGTTATTATTGAAAGTGCTGACAGACTGAGACTGGGAACAGAAGATCTGCCGGGACACTATGTGGATCTTTTGTATATGCCTAATGCATTAAAGGGGTTGGCAGGAAGAGGGACTGTTCATCATGTAGCTTTTGCCACTCCCGATGCGCAGTCACAACTTGAGATGGTAGACAGGCTCAATGCCTTCGGTTTGGAGCATACGGAAGTGAAAGACCGGAAATATTTCACGTCAGTATACTTTAAAGAGCCCGGTGGTGTGTTGTTTGAAATTGCCACTTCCGGTCCGGGATTCGATGTCGATGAAGAAGCTGCATCATTAGGGGAAGATTTGATGTTACCGAAACAATTTGAAGAACAGAGAGAACGTTTAACAGAAGTTCTTCCAACAATCAATTATCCAACAGAAAAATTCAGATAGAAATAATGAGCCATATTTTAAACATAAAAACAGCAGGAATACCATTAAAACAGGCAGAAAAAGCCTTGATTATGATTCACGGACGCGGTGGAAGTGCTCAGGATATCCTGAGTTTGTCCCAACATCTGAATGTAAAAGACTATGCATTACTAGCCCCACAGGCTCTGAATCATACCTGGTATCCTTATTCGTTTATCGCACCGGTGGATCAGAATGAACCATGGTTATCATCTGCCCTGGAAATGGTAGGAGAGACAGTAAAAGCTGCCACAGATGCAGGGATTAAACCCGAAAATATTTATTTTTTCGGATTTTCCCAGGGAGCGTGTCTTACATTGGAATTTTTGGCCCGCAATGCACAAAAATTAGGTGGAGCGGTGGCTATTATCGGAGGAGTGATTGGTGATAAGATCAATCGCGATCACTATAAAGGTGATTTTGCAGCAACGCCGGTTTTGCTAGCAACCAGTAATCCTGATTTTCATGTTCCTGTAGAAAGAGTCTATGCTACAGCCAATATTTTAAGAGAAATGAATGCTGAGGTTACCGAAAAAGTGTACGCCAACTTCGGACATTCCATTAATCAGGAGGAGATGGAACTGGCGAATTCAGTTATATTTAAATAAATTAAAAGATAGTATTGTCGAAATTCAGTAGAGGTGGGCTTTAGCCCACCCGACAATATATCATCAATCCATAGGCTTTAGCCAAAACTTATACCCTCTAAAGAAGATGCATGAACAACTACTTTTGATACTAGGACTTTTATTACTCGTTATGATGCTGGTGATGCTGGCACAGCGCATAAGGATTGCTTATCCTATCTTTCTGGTACTTGCGGGATTAGGAATCAGTATGATTCCGGGAGTACCTGTTTTAAAGCTGGATCCCGATATTATATTTTTAATCTTTTTACCTCCCCTTTTATATGAGGCGGCATGGTATACTTCATGGAATGATTTCTGGAAGTGGAAACGCCCCATCAGCCTGCTAGCTTTTGGGCTGGTTTTCCTGACCTCTCTGGTCGTTGCTTATACTTCACAGCTTCTGATCCCCGGTTTTACCCTGGCATTAGGCTTTTTATTGGGAGGTATAGTTTCACCACCCGATGCTGTTGCCGCAGCCACTGTATTAAAAGGATTAAAGGTTCCCAAACGCACCCTTGCCATATTGGAAGGTGAAAGTCTGATCAATGATGCCTCTTCACTGATTGTTTTCAGATTTGCTTTAGCTGCGGTAATGACCGGAGCTTTTTCAATGCATGAAGCCACCGGCCAGTTTTTTCTTGTGGCAGGAATGGGGATTGTTGTAGGAATTATCGGAGCTCATATTTTTTACGCCATTCATAAGTTTTTACCTACCACTCCGGCAATTGATGCTGCTATTACGGTAATTACGCCTTATATTTTATTTCTTTCCGCAGAGCATTTCCATTTTTCAGGAGTGATGGCTGTGGTAAGCGGAGGACTTTTTATGTCATTTCGTGCCCATGAGATTTTTAAAACCGGAACGACAAGAATTAATATGACGGGAGTCTGGAATACGTTGATCTTTGTAATGAATGCTTTGGTCTTCGTATTAATAGGATTTGAGCTTCCGGATATTATCAATGGTTTAGGAGAAACCTCTTTAATGGAGGGCATAAAATATGGTTTGATTATAAGTGGTATTGTCATTGTGGTTCGTCTGTTATGGATTTATCCGGTGGCTCACCTTCCAAGATGGTTGAGTAAAAAAGCCCGACGTGATCCAAGCCCGGGATGGAAAAATCCCTTGATCATCGGTTGGGCCGGGATGCGGGGCGTTGTTTCTCTGGCAACAGCCTTATCTATTCCGGTTATGATGAATGAGCAGTCTCAGTTTCCCATGAGAAACCTGATTATTTTTATCACGTTTATCGTTATTTTTGTGACGCTGGTTTTCCAGGGACTTACGCTACCTTTAATCATTAAATTAACTAAAATAGAGGAAATAGATCCTATTTTACCTTCTCATGAGCAGCAGGCAGGAATTCAAATGAGACTTGATCAGCTGGCAATTGACAGGCTGAGTAAAGAATATGAACCTACGGTAAGCAGTAATAACCTGGTAGAGAACCTTAAAAAAGCATTGGAAAATGATATTAAACTCCACCAAAACCATCTGAGCTCTATTGAAATGTGCACCAACAGACAGAATGATATGAAGGAATATCATAAGATCATGCTCGACATTATTGCATTACAGAGAAAAGATTTATTCAAAATGAAACGTGAAAAATTATTCAGTGATGATGAGATCAGAAAAGCCGAATCTCAGCTGGATTTGAATGAATTGAAAATAACGGGGAATAAACATTTGTAGGGGAATTGAGAGTTGAAAGTTAAGAGTTAATAGCTACGAAAGTAAATTACTTATTATCCTTACACTTTCCGGTTTCATACATTACATCGCTTTTATCTTTAAACTCTCAACCATCAACTCTACCCAATAAGAACCATAAATCCTAAACTTAATGAAAACATTACATTTTTTAGTCATCGGAAAGAATCAGGAAATTCTGGATGTTTTACAACGCATTATAGGAAATAACGAGGGCTGGACGTCTGAGATTCAAAGTGATGAAAATGCCAGTTATGACTATATAACAGAAAATAAGGTAGATATCGTTCTTTTAAGTTCCGGATTATCTGATGACTTTGAGAAAGAGATGAAGATATTCTGTGCCCATTTAGATAAAGATGTTAAAGTGATTGACCATTATGGAGGAGGAAGTGGACTGTTAAAGAACGAAGTTTACAGTCTTTTTCCTAATTTGCAGGGGTAAACTTTAATTTATGTTTGAAAATATCATCAGAAATATTGAACGATTCATCACTATAAGTCCGGAAGAAGGGAAAATTTTTACAGATGCTTTGGTTTGCCAGACATTTCCCAAGAAAACCGTTTTATTAAGAGAAGGAGAAATCTGCCAGTTTGAAGGATATATTCATAAAGGATGTGTAAGAATGTACTGTTTGGATGATAGCGGTTCTGAAGTGACCTTATTGTTTGCCATCGAAGATTGGTGGATCAGTGATATTGCTTCTTTTCATGAGCAAAAGCCCTCGAAAGTATATATTGAAACCCTGGAGGATTCAGAAATTTATATGTTGAATCCTACGACCAAAGAGAAGTTATTACAGGAAATTCCCAAGTTTGAAAGAGTTTTCAGGATGTTGGTACAGCGGAATTTAACGACCCTGCAGAGCCGCCTTGTGAATACCATTTCAAAGACTGCCTCGGACAGATATATTGAATTTATCAAAGTATATCCGTCCATACCCCAAAGGGTTGCCCAATATTATATTGCTTCCTATTTAGGAGTGTCAAAAGAATTTGTAAGCACGATCAGAAAACGCTTGGCTTCAAAAGAGAAGTAAGCAGGACAGGTGAATTTTTAACTACAGATTACTCAAATGAACACAACTGTTTATATCTAAACCGTAAACGCTGTCAAATTATTTGATGTGTATCAAAATCTGCGTCATCTGCTCGAAAAAATCTAAATCACAAAAGTCACAAAAGTTTTAAACACTTAAGATTTATAAAGTGACTATCACACTGCTGAAAAGTACACTTAAGCTTTTCAAAATCTATAATTTTCGTGGTGAATATAGTGAATATTACAATGGAAGCTTCTATATTCCCCTCCTCCGGAGGGGTGGCGAAAATTCAAAGAATTTTTGACGGGGTGGTTAATGATGTAAATTTGTTTTTAACCATAGAGTAGTATGAATATTTCTTGGTGAAATCTACTTGATCTGCGAGACTCATAAAAAATTCTTCCCTTACATTGGAAGTCAACAATTTTATTGAAGATAAAATCTTTAAACCTTTGCGCTATACCAGCTGCCAAAGCAGTGTATATACCGGATATTTTTATATCCGGATTTTTTTTGCTGAAAAGTGATTTATTAAACTAGTTAAATGTGCAGGGTTTTTCACCACTGTACATTTGTCCTATCAAAAACAAACAAATAATAACTCGATATGGACAGAAAAGATTTTTTAAAGAAAGGTTTATTAGGAACAGGAATGTTTGTAGCATCAGCTTCTCTTGGAAATACCATGAAAAATGAGATTGATGAAATCGAACCACTAGAACCTATCGGATACAATCATTTACCGAATACGGAATCAAAAATTAAAGACAACTCTGTCATCCATAAAGCAGATTCACGAGGAAAAGCGGATCACGGATGGTTGCTAAGCCAACACACTTTCAGCTTTGCCAACTACCATAATCCTGAAAGAATGCATTTCGGAGTACTGAGAGTTTTGAATGATGACAAAGTAGAAGCGGGGAGAGGATTTGGAACCCACCCTCACGACAATATGGAAATCATCAGTATTCCTCTGGAAGGAGATCTTGAACATAAAGACAGCATGGGCAATACAGCCGTTATCAAAAGCGGGGATATCCAGGTGATGAGCGCAGGAACCGGAATTATGCACAGCGAATTCAACAGAAATAGTGATCAGCCGGTGAAGTTTCTCCAGATCTGGGTGTATCCCAATAAAAGAAATGTAGTCCCAAGATACGATCAGATGACATTAGATAAAACAAAAAGCCAAAACCAATTTCAGCAGATCCTTTCTCCAAATACCAATGACGAGGGAGTCTGGATTCATCAGGATGCATGGTTTCATCTGGGAGTTTTTGAAAAGGATAAGACAGTCAATTATCAGATCAGGAAACAGGGAAACGGAATCTATGCTTTTATCCTTAAAGGAAGTGCCGAAATCGAAGGCCAGCCAGTAGAAGAAAGAGACGGGTTCGGAATGTGGGATATCAAAGATTTAGATATTAAAATAACCGGGGAAGGAACGGAAATCCTATTGATGGAAGTACCTATGACTTTATAAAAATAACTCAATAACAATTACAAACAACATTTAAAGTAAATATTATGAAAAAATTAATCCTATCATTTGTAACAGGTTTACTCTCGTTAACAGCAACAGCTCAAAATCCTGGAAAATCATTATTAAATCCTGGCAACCATGCCTTGGTACTTATTGATCACGAAGGGCAGATGGCTTTTGCAACCAAAAGCATAAGCATGGAAGAGTTGAGAAATAATGTCGCCCTGGTAGCTGGAGGATCAAAGATTTTTAATGTGCCTACAGTGGTAACAACTGTGGCTGAAAAATCATTCAGCGGACCTGTTTTTCCTGAAATTTCAGCAGTATATCCGGAAGCAACAAGCGGATATGTAGACAGAACAACCATGAATACCTGGGAAGATCTGAATGCTCACAAAGCCATTACCGGAAAGAATAAAAAGAAATTGGTTTTTGCAGGATTATGGACCAGTGTATGTATCGTAGGGCCTGTTTTATCCGCAATAGACGAGGGATATGATGTGTATGTCGTAACGGATGCTTCAGGTGATATTTCTAAAGAAGCCCATGATCAGTCGGTTACCCGTATGGTTCAGGCAGGAGCACATCCAATCACTTCTGTTCAGTATGTGTTGGAATTGCAGAGAGACTGGGCAAGAAAAGAAACATACAAACCGGTAAATGATCTGATGAAAAAATATGGTGGAGCTTATGGTATCGGAATTCAGTATGCTCAGGAAATGCTAAAACATTAATGGTATCTGCTGCGGCAGGCCGAAAGTCTGCCGCATTCTTCAAACTTAAATAATATGATAATGAAATTACTGAATACACTTATACTTTCCGCCGTCTTAGGCACAGGAGTCTTACATGCTCAAAAAGCGGATATGATTATTACCAATGGAAAAATCACAACCATGGATGATAAAAATCCTGAAGTACAGGCTGTCGCCATAAAAGACCATAAAATTTTACAAGCGGGAACAAATACCCAGGTTTTAAAATTAAAAGGTGGCAATACAAAAGTTATTGATGCCAGAGGAAACAGAGTTATTCCGGGATTGTTTGACAGCCATCTGCATGTGATTCGTGGAGGAAGATTTTACAATACAGAACTTCGTTGGGATGGCGTGAAGTCTTTAAAAAGAGCATTGGAAATGCTGAAAGAACAAGCACAGAGAACACCGAAAGGTCAATGGGTAAGAGTGATTGGTGGTTGGAATGAATATCAGTTTGAAGAAAAGAGACTTCCCACATTGGCTGAGATTAATGAAGCGACAGGAAATGTACCCACTTTTATCATGTATCTCTATGGGAAAGCCTGGTTGAACAAAGCCGGATTAAAAGAGCTGAGCATCAATGAAGATACGCCTAATCCTGCACAAGGTTTAATTGAGAAAGACAATAATGGAGATCCCACAGGATTGCTGGTGGCTGAACCCAATGCCTTCATTCTTTATTCAACACTTGCCAAATTACCGGAATTGAAAGAAGAAGAAAAAGTAAATTCTACGCTTCAGTACATGACCGAGCTGAACAGACTGGGGGTAACAGCTGTAATGGATGCAGGTGGAGGATTCCAGAATTTCCCGGATGACTATGGAACAACAGATCAACTGAACAAAGAAGGGAAAATTACCGTTCGCCTCCCTTATTATTTATTTGCACAGAAAAAAGGTTCAGAGCTTGAAGATTACACCAAATGGGTAGGAATGGTTGACATTGATGACCATGGTCATAACGATTTCAATGAAATAGATTATCATGTTAACGGAGGAGGTGAAAATCTGGTATCAGACGGAGCCGATTTTGAAAACTTCCTTTTCCCAAGACCGGAACTTCCTGCTACCATGGAAAAAAATATGAAAGATGTGGTACGTCTTCTGGTTAAAAATAAATGGCCTTTCAGAATTCATGCGACCTATAATGAAAGTATCACAAGATTTTTAAATGTCATTGAAGAGGTTAATAAAGAAACTCCCTTGAATGGATTGGTCTGGTTTATTGATCATGCCGAAACCGTAACTGAAGACAATATGAAAAGAATCAAAGCTTTGGGAGGAGGAATTGCCATACAGCACAGAATGGCTTATCAGGGAGAAAGCTTCATCCACAGATACGGTAAAAAATCTGCTTTAGCTTCCCCACCTGTGAAAAAAATGCTTGAGATGGGAATTCCTGTAGGCCTGGGAACAGACGGTACCCGAGTGGCGAGCTATAACCCATGGGTTGCCCTATACTGGATCACAACAGGGAAAACAATCGGAGGAAATCAGGTGATGGCTAAAGAAAATACCCTGGACAGAAAAACGGCTTTATCACTTTCTACTTATCGAGGTTATGAATTAATAAAAGACTCTCAGAAAGGGAAAATACAAAAGGGATATTTTGCAGACCTAACCATTTTAGATAAAGATTATTTTATGGTTAATGATGAAGAAATTAAAACCATTACTTCAAAACTCACCATTGTTGATGGCAAAGTAGTCTACGGAGATGAAACTTATAAAACAGCTGCTCCGGCACCGCTTCCTGTCATTCCGGACTGGTCACCAGTAAAATACTACGGAGGTTATCAAACAAAATAATTTTAAACCACAAAAGCTACAACCACTTCAACTGAAGGGGCAAAAATTCCCCTTATCTGGAGGGGTGGCAAAAATTCAAAGAATTTTTGACGGGGTGGTCAACCCAGCATTAATACGGTCACGACAATCAATTTAATCCATAGCCAAAAATTATTCAAATCATGCAAAAGTTAATCCATATCATCACCAATACAAATCCGGGAGGAAAATTAACCGATACAGCACTTTTAGTGTTCAGAGTTTTACTTTCAGTGGAATTAATCGTAGCCCACGGATTAAAAAAATTAGGAATAGGTGTTTCAGAAGCAGAACAGGTTCCGAACCCGCTGCATCTTCCGGAAGCATTCAACAGTCTTTTTGCCGATGCTGCCAACCTGGTATTTCCTGTATTTGTAATCCTGGGCTTTTTCACAAGAATTGCAGTATTACCCATTCTGGCGGTGACACTTACAGGTTATTTTATTCTCCATTGGAATGATGCATTATTGGTAAAAGATACGCCCTTTATGTACAGCTTGTGTTACCTGCTTTTGCTGTTTATGGGTTCGGGGAAATATTCGGTGGATAATTATTTAAGAAAGATATCATCATGAGAAAACTGATTGCCATCGTACTGTTTCTGCAGATTTTTATTCCCGTTCAGCTTTCTGCCCAGTTTAAGCTGATGAGGTTTGATGAAGATTATGCTGCCTATAAAGATTCTGCAAAGACCTTTTACAATTCCATAAAATATATTCCCCTTACAGAAAAAACTAATAATTATTTGTCGCTGGGAGGAGAAGCAAGACTGGAATTTGTTGATTTTAATAATGAAGATTGGGGAAGGATGGGAATTGGAAGCAATCCTTTTCTGATTCAGAGATATAATGTACATGCAGATCTGCATCTGGGCTCACGGGTAAGAATTTTTGGACAGGTGAGAAGTGCATGGGAAAATGGAAGAAAGAACGGTCCAAGGCCTATTGATGAAGACCATTTGAATATTCAGAATCTTTTCATTGATGTGGATGTCCTGAAAAATGAAAAAGAAAAGCTTACAGTGCGTCTGGGAAGACAGGAACTGGATTATGGAAGTGGAAGACTGATCTCCGTGAGGGAAGGTCCCAATTTAAGACTCTACTTTGATGGATTGAAATTCATGTATAAAAGAGGAAACTTCAGATCTGATGCCTTTATGATGGCAGCCAGCGAAATCAGTCCGGGAGCATTGGATAACAAATCTTCAAAATCAATTAATCTTTGGGGAAGTTACAATACATGGATTATTCCCCGAAGTGGAAACCTGGAGTTGTATTATTTGGGAATTCACAGAAAAGAGGTACGCTTCGAAGATGGGCTTTCCGATGAAAACAGGCATACTTTCGGAGGAAGGTTCTGGAGATATGGGGGAGGTTTTATTTATAATTTTGAAGCGGCCTATCAATTCGGGAGCTTTAATAAAGGAAATATCAGCGCGTGGACGGCTTCTGCAGACATAGGATATATGTTTGAAAATGTGAAAGGAAGACCGACTATTAATTTTAGAAACGACTATATCTCTGGAGACAGCAATAAAGGGGACGGAAAATTGGGAACATTTAATCCTCTCTATCCGAAAGGAGGATATTTTGGATTTAATCCTCAGATTGGCCCTGTGAACTTAATTGATATTCATCCCTATGCCACCATTGATCTAAGTAAAAAAATAACAGTGCAGGCAGACGTAGTTTTCAACTGGAGGTATTCTACCCAAGATGGGATTTACAGACCCAGCGGAACATTGAATCTGCCATCCTCCAACTCCAAAAAGAAATACATTGGAACGGCCTTTTTAGGAGGCTTTAATTATAAGATCAATACATTTTTAACCTTTAATACAGGAATACAATACTTCAATACCGGTGCATTTATCAATGAGGTGATTGACAGCCACAAAGACGGACTTTTCATCAACTCCAGAATCGTATTTAAATTTTAAAAAAAACACAGGGAATTTGAAAATCTGAAAATGAGATAATTTGAAAATAAATTGAACAATTATCCCACATCAATGCAGCTTCTTATCATAGAAACTACCTTTGAAAAAGAAATAGCCGGAGCGAAGCGATTTGCGCCTTAAAAACATAAACCTTAAAGAACTTAGCGCCATTGCGTTATCCAAAAAACAAAAAACAACTAAAAATAAATCTCATGAAAAATACACTAAAAAATACGATAAGACAATCACTGATAATAGCAGCTTTAGCACTTTCTACGTTGAACTTTGCACAAACCACCACAGCTCCTGCTAAAACAACAGCGATTGGAACCTCTAAAACCTGGGGAACCGTGGATGGAATTTCCATGATAGGTTTAGTACAGGGACCTTCTTCAGCCGATGCACAGCTTCAGATAGCCTGTGTTTTTGAATATACGGAAGGAGATATTTTTAACGCTCAGGCTTTACCCGCTAAATTAAATGGATTGGTTCACCTGGATGAAGCTTTAAAAGGAGAATTAACCAATATCAGAAAATTAGGCCAGTTTCAGGGACATTCTTTAGAAACCCTTTTGATTACCCCACCGGCAGGATCGATGTCCGCAAAGAAATTATTACTGATCGGTTTAGGTGACCGTAACAAATTCACACCCAATTTAATGACTTCCGTAGGAGAAGTGGCAGCCCGTGAAGCTATGAGATTGGGCGTTAGCAATTTTGCCTTTGCCAGTGACCTGAAAGATGCAGGAATAGATTCTCCAACCGCTTTGGTAGCTGGAAACGTAGTCAAAGGAATTGTTCATGCCAACCGCTCTGAAACTTATCTGAAAGAACACAAACTTTCCACCACAAAAAAATTAGAAAAAGTATATCTGCTGGCGGGTCCTGCTTTCTTTGAAACTGCAGGCGGAGGAATTACTGATGCCATTTCAGAAGTCCAAAAGAAATAATGAACTTAGTTTCATTAATATTGTTGATCCTGCCCCCTTTTGATAAGGGGGCTTTTTGTTATATTTACTTTTTAAGAAATGATATGGGATTAGGACTTGAAATAAGTTTTCTGTTTGATAAAGAGGAGCCTCTATGGCAATATCTAGACCTGAGAGATCGATGCCATTTTGACGGAAGAGAAGGCTTAAATCTGGTGATGACCGGTGATGGTATGGAAGATGATGACCGATTATTGTGTCAAATAGAAAGAGTCTTACATATAGACTTGAAGATATTGGATTTCTGGAATTTTTATGAAGAATATATTGATCTGGAGGTTTTAAAATCTAATCTGGTACAATTGAAAAATGCATTGAAAAACCAACCTGATTTCTATAAAAAGATAACGTATGGACATGATATTGAAGAAGGTTATCTGAAGGAGAAGTTTGTTGAGGACGTGAATTTTCTTATTGAAAGGCTGGATCTGAATATAATAAATGGTGCAGAAAAAGTAATGTTTGTTAGTTCATAATTATTAATATTGCTGGCAGGTTTGGGATACTCGTGCCAACAACTTATCAAAGATCAGCTCCCAACTAAATTAGCTAAATCCAAAAAAAATCCCGATTTTTGCACCCCTACAATAAACCCGAGTTCATGAAATTATGTATTGCCGAGAAACCCAGTGTTGCCAGAGATATCGCCAAAGTATTGGGCGCTACCACGCCTAAACAAGGTTATATGGAAGGAAACGGCTATTGCGTAACATGGACGTTCGGACATCTTTGTACCTTAAAAGAACCTCACGACTACGGTCCGCAATACAAATCATGGAATTTGTTTCTGTTACCTATTATTCCCAGCAGCTTTGGGATAAAGCTTATTCCGAATAAAGGTGTAGAAAACCAGTTTAAAGTTATTGAAAGATTGGTAGAAGAATGTGATGAGGTCATTAACTGTGGGGATGCCGGGCAAGAGGGAGAATTGATCCAGCGTTGGGTACTGCAGAAGGCAAAATGCAACAAACCAATCCAGCGTTTATGGATTTCTTCACTAACGGAAGAAGCTATCAAGGAGGGTTTTGCCAGTCTGAAACCCGCTGAAGATTATAAAAACCTGTACCTGGCCGGAAATGCAAGAGCCATAGGAGACTGGCTGTTAGGAATTAATGCGACGAGGCTTTTTACCAAAAAATTCGGAGGAAACAAAGCCGTTCTTTCTATAGGAAGAGTGCAGACTCCCACACTGGCTATGCTGGTGCAGCGTCAGAAAGAGATCGATGCCTTTACTACAGAAGAATATTGGGAGCTGAAAACGAAATACCGTGATGTTATTTTCAATGCTGCGATTGACCGTTTAAAAACCTTGGAAAGAGCTGAAAAAGGGCTGGAATATCTTAAAGTAAATCCTTTTGAAATCGTTTCTTTCGAAATAAAAGAAGGAAAAGAAAAGAATCCAAGACTTTTTGACCTGACCGGGCTTCAGGTAGAGGCCAATAAAAAATATGGATATTCGGCAGAAAACACACTGAATTATATCCAGAGTCTTTACGAAAAGAAGCACGTAACCTATCCTCGTGTTGATACCACCTATCTATCCGAAAGTTTATATCCGAAAATAGGAGGAATTCTTCAGAAAATGTATCCTTATCAGGACCTGATTGCTCCATTATTAGAAGCTCCGATTCCAAAATCGAAAGCTGTTTTCGACGATACCAAAGTAACCGATCACCATGCGATCATTCCTACAGAAATTCCACCTTCTCAGAATCTGAGCAGGGAGGAAAAACTGATTTATGATCTGATTGCGAAACGTTTTATTGCCGTATTCTATCCGGAATGTAAAATTTCCAATACTTTAGTGGAAGGAAAAGTAGGAACCATCCCTTTCAAAACAAGTGGAAGACAGATTCTTGAACCGGGATGGAGAGCTGTGTATGCTAAAGAACCTAAAGAAGAATCTACCGATAAAGAAAAAGAAAAGGAAGAAGAGCAGACCATCCCCGAATTTATCGTGGGTGAAACAGGACCTCACGATCCAATGATCCACCAAGGGAAAACGACGCCTCCCAAACCCTATACCGAAGCAACATTGCTGCGTGCGATGGAAACTGCAGGGAAACAGGTAGAAGATGAAGAACTGCGTGAAATGCTGAAAAACAACGGAATCGGAAGACCATCTACCCGTGCCAACATCATCGAAACCCTTTTCAAAAGAAAATATATCGAAAAGAAAAGGAAAAATCTGATTGCTACCCAAACCGGAATTCAGTTGATTGATACCATCGAGGATGAACTTCTAAAAAGTCCGGAACTGACAGGTGAATGGGAATCAAAACTTCGTAAAATTGAGAAAGGTGAATATGAAGCCAATCTTTTTAAAGAAGAACTGATCCAGATGGTAACGGAACTTACCGAAAAAGTGGTATATGGTAAAGGAAAAGTGATTACCCTACAGGAAGAAGAGAAAGAAGAGGTGAAGGAAAAGAAAAAAAGAGAACCTGCACAGAAAAAAGAACTTCAGTCCTGGGAAGAAACAAAATGTCCAAAGTGTAAAGAACATAATCTGATCAAAGGAAAAACAGCAGTTGGATGTTCCGATTTCAAAAACTGTGGTTTTAAAATTAGTTTTGAAATTTTTGGCAAAAAACTGTCTGATAAACAATTGATGGATCTGGTGTTAAAAGGGAAAAGCTCAAAACTAAAAGGCTTCAACACTCACCCGGAAGGATTAACAGAAGGAGTCCTGACTTTAAGTGATGATTTTAATGTATTGCTTTCCTAAGGCTTATACAAAATTTCCTTCAGAATTATAAATGACAGATTTTGTCTGTCCACTCATTTTGTCATTCCGTAGGAATCTAAGCATAATAAGAAATAAAAATCTGCTTAATCTGCTCAATCCGCGAGAGAATATATCCACCACAAAAGTCACAAAAGCTTTATATGCTTAAGATTTATAAAGTGACTGTAACCCTGCTGAAAAGTACACCTAAGCTTAATGAAAATCTTTGATTTTCTTCTCAAGTGTACTTCTTATATATAATAATTTTTGCTCTTTCTCAAGTGAACTAAAATGTTAGGAAAATATATCACTTTTAGAGTCAATATCAAGCTGAGAAATACACCTAAGTTTTCATGAAAATCCTTGATTTTCTTGTGTATACAAATCTAGATTCCTTCAGAGTTATAAATAACAGATTTTGTCTGTCCACTCATTTTGTCATTCCGTAGGAATCTAAGCATAATAAGAAATAAAAATCTGCTTGATCTGCTCAATCCGCGAGAGAACATATCCACCACAAAAGTCACAAAATCTTTATACACTTAAGATTTATAAAGTGACTGTCACACTGCCAGAAATCCCATTTAAGTCTCTGAAAATTTACTACTTTTGTATTTAATATAATGAATATGACAATGGAAGTTTCTATATTCCCCTCCTCCGGAGGGGGGGTGAAAATTCAAAGAATTTTTGACGGGGTGGTTAACTAATACAAATTTGTTTTTTTACTGCAATTCGAAGATTATCTCCTTTCAGTCGATGAATGTTATTTCAACTTAGTCAAAAATCACAAAAGCTTTATCCACTTAAGATTTATAAAGTGACTATCACTCTGCTGAAAAGTACACCTAAGCTTAATGAAAATCTTTGATTTTCTTCTCAAGTGAACTTTTTATACATAATAGTTTTTGCTCTTTCTCAAGTGATCTAAAGTGTTAGGAAAATATATCGTTTATGGATAAGCAGAATATTCGCCTTAGGAAGGTTTGCAAAAATTCAAAGGATTTTTGACGGGGTGGTGATCTAGCCACAAAACACCTGTCATATTTCTATCAATTTAAAAATTATCTGAACAGCCTGTCATACCATCCACTGATATCTTTTTTAATAGACTCATGGTATTTGCACAGGACCTGGGCCAGCTCCAGATCGGATCTTTCAGACTTATATGTGTTCAAGGTAAGATATCCGTAAAAATTTCCATCCTGATCAACAATAGCCGGAGGGTAGGAGGCATAAGAGTTCCAGGGAGAGTAGGTGCTGTATGGACTTCCATAATTTCCGTAGGTATTCCAGATTGATTTTGAACTGTATACATTTCCATAGTCCCCGTAAGTGTTCCACACCGAATCCTTATTAAAAGTATCACAGTTTAAACATCCCAGGTATTGGTTTTGATCGGAACCTCCATATAAAGATAAGGTCTGGGCTTGAAAAGCACAGTACATCAGAATGCTTACGAACAAAAAAAATCTTTTAAAATCCATATGACCACCGCTTGAGTACAAAGCTAAACTTTTTATCTCGTAAAAATAAACCAGCCTAATAGGTTTTAAAATCCGTAAAGTTTAATTTATATATGTATTAAATACATTACGGTTTTCATTCCGGGCAATTTTCTTCTTCACAAAACATTCCCCTTACAATAATTAAAAATCCTTTGTTGCTGGAAATAAATATATACCTATCATTCAATTTTTAGCCTTTTCATTCTTTACTTTTTAAATCAATCTTTACATTTACATCCAAATTCAAAAAGCAATGACTCCAGAGAAAACAAAACTTATTACAGACAGCTTCAACCGGTCAGAAACATTGAAATTCTACAGGGCAGAACTGCTGGAAGTGGAAACTGATTTTATTTCTATAAAAATTCCTAAGATGGAAATGATGACCCGGAAAGCGGGAATGTTCAACGGAGCAATGATCGCTTCTTTAGTGGATGTTTCTTCAGGATATGCAGCGGTGAGCCATTACAAAGAGGATTGCTATGTGGTGACGGTTGAGCTAAAGGTGAACTATTTAAGGCCTGCAATGGGTGATGCTTTGATATCAAAATCATATGTCATTAAAGGAGGGACCAAAATCAGTGTGATCAGAACGGAAATTTATGTTCAGAATGAAGGTTTAGATTCAGACAGCCATGTGGCCACTTCATTGGTGACCATGATGAAAATAAAATAAAAGCTTTACGGTTGTAAAAGGCCAAAATATTCTTTAAACAAAGGGATTTTATTGGATTATTTTTACCGGAATGGAATGGCTTTTGCTCCATAACCCCCATAAACATTAAAAAAATAATAATATGAACTTAATTATCAGATTATTTGTTACAGCGATAGTTGCCTATCTTTTAACAAAAGTTTTACCGGGAGTCCATTTTGAAGGATTTTCAACGGCCCTTATCTTTGCCATTGTACTGGGAGTCCTGAATATCTTTGTGAAACCTATTTTAAGTCTTTTCGGACTTCCTCTTACCATTATTACATTAGGCTTCTTTGCCCTGGTAATTAATGCGGCAATTATTATGCTTGCAGATTATTTTATAGACAGTATGGTGGTAGATGGTTTCTGGTGGGCATTTATATTTAGTATTCTATTGTCCATTGTCACTTCTTTGGCAAACTCAATGTTCTCAGATGGAGAGTAATTGATTAACAATACAAATGAAAAGGTCCGTTGGTTTTTACTGACGGACTTTTTTTGTGGGTACTCCCGAGCCATGGGATTGTGAGACTCCTGTTTAACCATTCCCCTCCTCCGGAGGGGTGGCAAAAATTCAAAGAATTTTTGACGGGGTGGTTAATAAATAATAGGTCTTACAACATTTTCTCAATAAAAAAGGCTGCCTGGCCGTATGTTGGGTTATAATGTTTTTTCTTCCAAAAGTTTTTTTAGTTCTTTCGAACTTGTTAATCCTGTATATGGGTCTGTCAGAATTAATCGTCTCTTTAAATGCTCAGGAAGTCCATTTAAAGATTTATCATCATCTATGATAACAATATTATTAAAATCTATATGATGATCTGTGATCCATTTTTCTATTTCATATTTTCTGGAATGTTTATGATGTACTTCCATTTTTATAATAGATACACTGTCGAACTCAATACCTCTTGTGTGAAAAATATGTTTCCATTGTTTTATATTGTATCTAAACCTGTGAGAAGTTGATAAAACCAGTTCGATGCCGGTAAGATCAACGGAATTTAAGACATTAACTGCTTTATTATTGAATTTGTAAAATCCATCATCCTCTAGTTCCACTTGCTTATGTGGATTGGCATGAACCATTACACCATCAATATCTAAAAAGAGTTTCATATTATTTATAAATTTTTAATGAAATTATTAAAAATAAGAAAAGGTTTTATGCTTGATTATCAAAGGTATAAAATTCTATTGATTTTTACTAAGCGTTAATTTTAATAACAAAAAACCTTCTCAAATTATGAAAGATTCGACATGTGATGCCACAGGTTGACAGGAAATTTAAAATAGATTAGTATTTCTTTACAAAAATGGGTATTTAGGATGGTGAAAACTAGAAAAAGAAAAACTTTATAAAAATTCATCTAATTAGAAATTTTAGTGTTAATTATTTCGGTCATTTTTATTTTAAATATTAACTTTGGCAATCTTTGAATCTAATAAAAGGATTTTATGAAACCATACCGGTTTTATATATCCGTTAAAAAATGAATATCAACATATGAAACTTAAGTACAGTCTGCTGGCTCTGGCAGCTCCGCTTTTAATGAATGCACAACAACTAATGACGCCTGAAATTCTTTGGACTTTGAAAAAAGTTGGAGTACAGGCCGTTTCACCGGATCAAGCTTCCCTTATTTATAAAGTAGGACAGGTAGATCTGAAAACAGAGAAAACAAAAAATGAGAACTATTTTCTGAATGTTCTTAATAATCAGTCTTCTAAAATAGATTTCGGTAAAAAAGCCCTGATTCAATGGGATAAAAATGGAATCTATGCACAGGAAGGTGACATCATCTATCTTTCAAAAGATGCCGGAAAAACCTGGACAGAATTTTATACCATAGGTGAGGTGGATAATATCGTTATTTCTCCCGATGGTAAAAGAATCGCTTTCAGTAAGCAGGTTCTGGTTGAGAAACTGATGGGGAAAGATAAATACAGTGATACTCCCAAAACAACCGCTCAGGTATACACGGACCTGAATCATAGACATTGGGATTATTTCAATGAAGGGAAATACAACCACGTATTTGTTGTCAATACTTCCGATAAAGTAGATGTTGCTAAAGATCTTTTGGAAGGGAAAACCTGGGATTCTCCTCAAAGACCTTTCGGAGGTGCTGAAGATTTTATCTGGAGCCCGGATTCTGCACAGCTTTTATATGTGACCAAACCTAAAAGCGGTAAAGAATATGCTACAAGTACCAATACGGATATTTTTGCTTACGATCTGGCTTCAGGTACTACAAAGAACCTTACAGAATCTAATAAAGGATATGATCTTAATCCAAAATTCAGTCCGGATGGAAAATCATTGATCTGGCAGAGTATGGCCAGAGACGGATATGAAGCGGATAAAAATGATGTAAAGATCATGGATTGGAAATCAGGTAAGACGACGAATCTTACAGCAGGTTGGGATGATAGCGTTTCAGGAGACGTGCTTTGGGGAGCTGATTCAAAAACAGTTTACTTTACGGCAGCCTACAGAGGAACAAAACAGCTTTTCTCTCTGGATTCAAAATCAGCGAAAATACAGCAGATTACCAAAGGAGATTTTGACGTTAATGAAATCTTTACAGACAATAAAACTTCCCTTTTAGTAGGAAGAACAGATGTAAATCATGCTACAGAACTTTTCTCAGTAAATCTTAAAAACGGAGAAATGAAGCAGGTTACTGAAGCCAATAAAGAAGCGTATGCTAAGTTAGCTCAGGGTAAATCTGAACTTAAAATGGTAAAAACTTCGGATGGTAAAGAAATGGGAGTATGGTTCCATTATCCACCAAATTTTGATCCGAATAAAAAATACCCAACATTGGTATATTGCCAGGGTGGGCCACAGTCTGCACTGACACAGTACTTCAGCGTAAGATGGAACTTTGCTTTAATGACTGCCAATGACTATATCGTAGTGGCTCCCAACAGAAGAGGAATGCCGGGATGGGGAACAAAATGGAATGAGGAGATCTCCAAAGATTGGGGTGGACAGCCGATGAGAGATTATCTGGCAGCAACTGATTATGCAAAAACATTACCGTACGTAGATGGAGATAGAGTAGCTGCTGTAGGAGCAAGTTATGGTGGATACAGCGTATTTATGCTGGCAGGAATTCACGAAAACAGATTCAAAACGTTCATCGCTCACGATGGATTATTTGATATGAAATCATGGTACCTGACCACTGAAGAACTTTGGTTTGCAAACTGGGATATCGGTTCTCCATGGGAAAAACCACAGCCAAAAGCTTATACAGAATTCAACCCAAGCAATTTTGTAGAAAAATGGAATAAGCCAATCATGATCGTTCAGGGAGGAATTGATTTCCGTGTACCTTACGAACAAGGGCAGGAAGCTTTCCAGGCTGCAAAATTAAGAGGTCTGAAATCTAAACTGGTTTATTTCCCGAATGAAAATCACTGGGTACTTCATCCACAAAACGGATTGGTATGGCAGAGAGAATTCTTCGATTGGTTGAAAGAAACATTATAAAAGTAATAACAATTACATATCAATAGAAACGGGCTTTAGCCCGTTTTTTTTATGGTAAAATTTCCCATGGCATTGAGTCAAAATTTATATATTTGAGTATGCAAAACCGTATTTCCTCATTTTTACCGCTTATCGATATGCAGTCTGAAATTTTAATTTTAGGTTCTATTCCGGGAGTGAAATCATTGGAAAAACAGCAATACTATGGTCATCCACAGAACAAATTCTGGAAGATTATTTTTGAATTACTGAATGAAGAATTTACAGAAGATTATGTGGAGAGAATCAATATTTTAAAGAAATACCATATCGCTCTCTGGGATGTTATTGATTCCTGCGAAAGAAAAGGAAGCCTGGATTCTGAGATAAAAAATGAAGAAGCCAATCAAATTGCGGAGCTGTTGGAAGAGTATCCTAACATCAGAGCTATTTTCTGCAACGGAGGAAAATCTTATAAAAGCCTGCAGAAACTCTTAGGGAAAAACTATAGGCTCCCTGTATTTTTATTGCCATCTACAAGCCCGCTCTATACCATTTCCTTTGAAAAGAAATATGAAGAATGGAAGAAGATCCTGGAATTTCTGGATCGATGATTCAATGCTTAAAATTGAATAGGAAGGATAATCTCCATTGAGATTCCTTAATAATGACAAAGTGCGTGGATAGGCTACTTATAGTATTTGTCATTCCGTAGTAATCTAAATATAAAATATCAGCATAATAAAAATCTGCTTGATCTGCTCAATCCGAGAGAGAACATATCAACCACAAAAGTCACAAAAGTTTTAAACACTTAAGATTTATAAAGTGACTATCACACTGCTGAAAAGTACACTTAAGCTTTTCAAAATCTACGATTTTCATAGTGAATATGACAATGGAAGCTTCTATATTCCCCTCCTCCGGAGGGGTGGCAAAAATTCGAAGAATTTTTGACGGGGTGGTTAATGATGCAAATTTGATTTTTGATCACAAACCGAAGATCCGACTTAATTAAAAGTTCAATGAAAGTCTCTGATTTCCTTGTGTATACGTGTTTAGATTCCTACGGAATGACAAGAGAATGGGATGATCCACTATTATCTTTTTCACGCCATAGGAATAGAGAAAGTATCAGTATTTCTTACTGTATCAACAATCTGATCAATCTGTTAGACTGGAAATCAATCAGCTTTCAGATATCTTCTCAATCCTTTTAACAGCTTTAGCTGATTGCGTGTTCTGTTGAGATTATGTTCAGGATACTGTATAGCATAGTAAGTACTTCCACTCAGATAGTCGGTCAGAAAACGAACTGCCTGAATATAGATCACCACCTGGGCCGCATAATCAAGATGCTCAAGTTCTTTGAATACCAGCTTTTCTTTTAAGTGAAGCAGGAATCCGTCTTTTACCGCCCTGTATATTGATGGACTGAAGTTTTTCAGAGCACTGCCATCATCTTCATTTGTTGTATTGGTGTAGGATCTGGCAATATCTCCAAAATCATATAATAAAGTAGAAATCATGATGGTATCCAGATCAATAACAGCCAGAGGACTGAAGTCGGTATTAAAAAGGATATTTCTGACATTAGGATCTCCATGTATGATTCGGCGGGGAAGCGCATTATTTCTTTCCATTTCAATCCAGTGCTGAGGTAAGAACAGTAAATCATTGACCTCTTCAATCTCGGGAGAAGCTTTTTCTATCAGGGCTACATCGGCAGCCTGTAATGAATTCCTGTAATCTGTAATTCTTTTTTCAAAATTGATAAAATCAGGAATGGGAGCCTGGATATCCGGAATATCTCCTGTATTAATGGCATTAAGAAAACATCCTATTGCTTTAGCAGATTCATAGGCAGAGGCTTGGTCATGAATTTTAAAAAGGGTTTGTGCATTTTCTATAAAACTGGATAACCTCCAGGAATCCATATGGTCATCATAGACGATAAAACTTCCTGCCAAAGAAGGGATGGGCTTGATCAGCTGCAGAGGATAATTGCCATTTTCTAAACGTTGATTGACAATAATATGATTGTTGATGATGATCTCCGGCTGTTTGAAAACGGCATGATTGATCTTTTGCAGGATAAACTTTTTCTGCTGGTCTTTATCTTCTAAGAGGTAAGTGGTATTGATCAGTCCATCTGTAATAGGGGAGATGTTATAATTATTTGTACCAATGAATTGATTGACAATGCTGTTTAGTTCCATAAATCTTCCGGGTATCTGTTTTTTTGAATTTCTGAAGTCAGAAAATCTTTAATGCTCTTTTTGTCGTCTGCGTATGTTACTCCCATCCATTGGGAAGGGGAGGTTTTCACTTTTACTTTCACCTTTTTTTCATCTATCATTCTCTGTAGGGCAGAAGGAATATAAAATTCCTGAGTAGGCATCGGACCTGACTTTATAAAATCATAAAAATAGGTTTCCAGAGCACTAAAAATACCGGGATGGAAAATGAAAAAATTCATGGATACTAATGTATCGGGAGCTATTTCTACCGAATGTCCGTTTTCTGTATACATAATTGAATCATTTACCTTTTGAATAGACGTCTGTTCTTCTACTTTGATCAGGAAATTGTCCGGATCTAAAGTGCAGATTCCCCTTGCAACAGTTCCGTTACCACTTGATGTAGTACTCACGGGATAAGCTGCCATAGCCAATCTTACATCGGAAATATGATGAAGGTCAATTTCGTCAGCTGCCAGCTGATAGGCTTCTTTTCCGTAAAAATCATCTGCATTAATCATGACAAAAGGCTCATGTATAACGTCTTTTGCACAAAGAACAGCATGAGCGGTTCCCCAGGGTTTCTGCCGTTCTGAATAATCAAAATGTTGAAGAGGAATACTGTCCATTTCCTGATACACCCAATGCAGCTCAAACCCTTTTGTTTCGGATAGAGCATTGAGTCGTTCAATATAACTTTTGGGGATCAGCCTGTTGACAATAATGACTACTTTACGAAAACCCGCCTCCAGTGCATCATAGATAGAATACTCCAAAATCGGAGAACCGTTATCAAGTATTCCATCCACTTGCTTGAGACCTTTATAACGGCTGCCTAATCCGCCGGCTAATATGAGTAATGTTTTTTTAGAACTCATCGGTCATTCCAAATACAGGTTTACGGGTCTTCCATTTACCATTGGTGAAATCAGGAATCTCAACAACCTGGCCGCCCTTGGCAATAGATTCTTCACTAAGCGGCGTAATGGAGTACCATAAAGCAAGGTCGTAAACATCCATCGGAAATTCTATATTTCGCTTGATACATTCAATAAAAGTATTCATCACAAAGAAATCCATTCCGCCATGTCCTGCACCTGCTGCTGTATTTTCAAACTTCTTCCACATCGGATGATCGAATTCTTTCATCCATTTTTCCGTATTTTCCCAACGGTGGCTGTGGTTCATTGTTTTTTCAAAATAAATATTCCCCTGGTTGAAATCTCCCCATCCGAAATCCTGCCACAATCCTTCAGTTCCCTGTACACGGAATCCAAGATCATAAGGTCTCTGTAAGCTGGTATCGTGGGTTAACAGTATTGTCTCCCCATTGGCACAGGCAATTTGTGTAGTGACGATATCACCCTGATTGAATTTCACCTTGGCATTCGGGTGATTTTCTCCACCTTTAGCATGTTCTACGATATATTTATGTAATCCTACAGATTTTGAAGAGAATGAGGAAAGTCTTGTTAAACGGTTTCCACGGTTGATATCCATCATCATGGCAACCGGCCCTAATCCATGCGTAGGATACAGTTCTCCATTACGTTTTACATAATGTTCAGTTCTCCATTTTGCTTCACTGAAGCCTTTTTCTCCAAATTCAGCTCCGGAATTATAAGGGTTTACTCCGTCATTGAAAAGGACTCCTCTCAGATCGTGCTGGTAGCCACCTCTTCCATGAACCAGTTCTCCAAACATTCCTTTACGGACCATATTCAGAATAGCCATGATATCTCTTCGGTAGCATACATTTTCCATCATGAAAATAGGAACCTTTGTTTCCTCATATACTTTCACAAATTCCCAGCAATCTTCAAGCTTAATAGCTCCGGAAACTTCCATTCCAACAATCTTTTTGGCGCGCATAGCTTCTACCCCCTGCGTAAGATGCCACTCCCATGGAGTTGCAATAACAACCGCATCTATTGTTTTTGATTTTAAAAGATTTCTATAGTCATATTCTCCGTTTGAAAACTCCTGAGCAGCCGATTTATTATTGTCTTTTAATATTTTCTGAGAAGCTGCAAGCATTCTTTTATCAGGATCTGCAAATGCTATGATCTCTACATCATTACGTTTTGCCAGTAGTTTTACATGTTCCTGTCCACGAAGCCCAACACCGATAAAACCGACACGGACTTTTTTATCTGTTTTAAAATCATTTGAATAGGCAAATAAAGAATTGGGTACGACCAATGCTCCAAAGCTCGCCAAAGCTGCTGTTTTTAGAAAGTTCCTGCGGGAAGTACTATTGTCCATCTATTTTTTTTCTAAATATATTAAAACTTTTGTAAATCACAGCGAAGAGAGGGCGGTAATAAGTTGTGGTGAGAAGGGGGGAGAGTACTAGAGTTTGAGAGTATTAGAGTTTGAGAGTGGGAGAATATAAAATAGCTTTTGGTGTACATATCTGATATCTAAGATCTGACATCTGATATCTAATATTATCCCCTCTTACTGCCCCAAATAAGCCGTAATCAATTTTTCTCTCATTTTATTCAAGTATTTAATGTCTTTTGTATTGGATAGAATAATTAAGGTCAGATCATTTTTATCGGCTAGATGTACCCAGTTGGCACTGTGTCCATAACCTTCTCCCTGACGTTCCACAAAAAGGGTATGTACAGAACCAAAGTTTTTAGGATACACCCAAAATCCCAGTGCTGTATCTTCCAGTTTTTTATCCGGAGTAAGCATGGTATTCAATGTTGCTTTATTAATCAGGGTATGGTTGAAGAGAGCCTGATCAAAAATGAGAAGATCCTTGGGCGTAGAATACATGGCTCCGGCAGAATAAAAATTGTCAATATAGGTGTTGGTAGGGGTGTGGAGAGCAAAAACATTGGTGTCATCAGCAGTATAGCCCTCATCAATATTTTTAATGATGTCATTATGGTGAAGAAATCCTGTGTTCTCCATTTTCAGAGGAATTAATATCTGTTCTTTAAGGACGTCTTCAAAAGGCTGATGGTATATTTTTTCAATAATCTTTCCAAGAAGGATAAAATCCCCATTGTTATAACTGAATTTCGTACCGGGCTTATCGATCAGTTTTTCAGAGAGAAAAGTACTGATGAAATCATCCAGATCCCATAACGTATTATCATAAGCCTGATGAATGAGCTCAGGAGAGCTGATGTCTTTATTTTCTCTTCCACTGCTATAGGTGAGGAGATTCCTTATGGTTGCTTTTTTTGCTGCTTCCCCTTTGTACTCAGGATAATAAGTGGAAATAGGAGCGTCTAAATTTATTTTTCCCCTTTCATAAAGCTGCATGATCAATGCTGCAGTAAAAGTTTTGGTAAGTGAAAAGATATGAAATCTGGTTTCATCTGAAAAAGGAATATTATAATGCCTGTTTGATAACCCTTTATAGGTAAGTAATTCAATTCTGCCACCTTTCGCAACCAATACACTCCCATTGAAATTATCTTTTTTTACACAGGAGTCAATGACTTGCTCAACTTTCTGTATCTGTGGATAGGCCATATGAATCATCATCATCAGGATTCCTGAAAGTATTTTTTTCATGGAAAATATATTTTTAGTTTAGTAACGAATTACTGACGTTAAAAGTAATCAATTATTTATGTAGTACAGATCAAATTATATTAAGTATTTATTGGCCTATCCATGCATTCCTTAAAGCTAACTGTTTTGAATCGGGGTTGGAGGAATGACTCACTTTTCCGGTAGTTTCATCATAAGTAAAACCCACTTTGGCCAGATATTCTTTCAAAGGAACAGGTTGGGTCCCTTCAATAAAGTCCCTGAAAAAAGTACGTATTTCCGGGAAAGTCATTTTGGTAATTTCATCAAACAGTTCATCATCATTAAAATATTTGCCTTCTCCATATTTTTTCATCAGCTGCAACATCAGATCCTGGGTACCCATTTTTCCTCCGGAAAGCTCCCGTAATCTGATATCCAGACACATGCCCAGTAATGGTCCTTTCTGATAAAAATTCATATACTGGTCCTGTCTTTCCAGGGCATTTTTGCTGATCTCCGTAAAAGATAGCGTGTTGTCAAACTCTTTCGTGCCCTTTATCTTTTCTTCCAGGGTTTTTTCAAAATCCTCCAGGCTTATCATTTTTTGTTTTATAGGCATGTGGATGGTGGCATATTCTGTCATTCCCTCATATAACCACAGATGTTTGGATAGGGTAGGATTTAGAAAATCATAATGCTGAATCTCTCCTGAGTGAATGTTGAGAGGCGTAATGATATGAAAGAATTCATGGGAAGCTACTCTGTTTAAAGCAAAAGGAATAAAATTCATACTCCCGGAGCGGTACAGGCAGACTGTCGAATGAGAATGCTCCAGCCCATCTCCCATAAATCCCTTTTCATTAGCAGATTCATAATAAATCAAAAAGGCATATTTCTTTACCGGTAACGACCCTCCCAGATAAGCTTGCTGGTTTTTCAAAATGTTCTCTAGTTCAAGAGCTATTTTTTTTGAATAATGTCTTTCTTTCTTATTATAAAATGAAACAAGAACTTCAGTATGGCCTATTTTCAGCCAGGTGGTATCAGGAACACAGTATAAAACGGGAGAGTCTACCAACTGGCGGTAATCTTTTGCCCATACTATATCGGTGTTTTTATTTTTCTGTTTGTAATCCAGAGCAGAAGAGGCATAAAAATCTTTATTTTTTGTAATGTTGATTTGGTAGGGAATATCTTTCATTTCCTCAAAATATCCCACTAAAGAATTGTAATTGATGACAAAAACACTGTCTTTAATAAATGTGCTGCCGGCAGATTTGGCTTCATGGGTATCTTTTTCTAACGAGTCCCATCCGTCTGCGACCTGATATGATATTTTGTTGACATGCTTAAGGTCATGTACCATCCAGCTGTTTTTGTCCAGACGTTCGGTAAGTATCTTTTTCCCTTTTTTATCCGTGGCAATAAGATTGGAGACATACTTCCCGAAATTCATAGCCTGATAAAATCCGGGAACAAGTTTGGGAATGATAAACTTCCCTTGTGTAAGATTGTTTTTGGGTGGGGTAAAAGAAACTGTGACTTCATCATTCGATACATGAAGAAGATCGATATGGTATGTGTAATTTTCCTTTGATACCTGGGCAATAATTGTAGAAGGAAACAGAACCAGTACAAAAACTAATTTTATCAGGTTATTCATCTGCTTTTGTTTTTTAACTGATACGAAAGTACAAAAATTGCCCAAGGTTAAGGAGCTTTATTTTTCTGTAAAATACACTTCTTCATACGGTTGGATCAGTACCCATCCGTTTCCTGAAAACTTCATTTGGAATTCCTCTCCGCTTCCTCTTCCGATAAGACTTTTAAAAGAAACATTTGTTTTCAGCTCCGGGCTTAGGTTTCCGGACCATGCCACAGTAGCATTAGGATCTGTGAACACAGGAGTGTCAGGAGTAACCAGTAAAGTCAAAGGATCACCATGGGTAGTTATGGCAATATGACCCGTTCCCGAAAGTTTGGCCTGAAAAAGACCTCCCGACATCATGCCGGCAACACTTTTAAGCATCGTTATGTCACTCTTTACACTTTGCTCATGCGCTAAAATATCATTACCATTCACGCATACAGATTCGTTATTTAAATACAGAATACGGACTTTTTTCCCCGAATCTGCTACATACAATTTCCCTGTTCCTTCAGCTTTCATCAGCCTGGCGCCCTCACCGCTGATCGCTTTCTTTAAAAGATTACCAATACCTCCGGCCAGCATTCCCTGTCTTTCAAAATTGATATTGCCCACATAGCTTACCATGCTGCCTCTTTTTGTCCATACAGCCTGGTTATTAAGGTTGATCTCTAAAAGATGTTTGGTCTCCAGCTCAAAATAATCTCTTTGTTGTGGATTCTCTTTTGTTTCATTGATAAAAGCTTCAATTGAATATTTGCTCATAATTGTAATTATTGATGTTTCATGTATGGGTGAGTATGAATTGTATATTTGTGATAAAATGGACAATTCAGTACATAACTTTTTTATCTGAGACTAAATTAATCTTTTTTTTCGGTTAAAAATTCCCGTGAAATCACGGTTTTATATTTCATTGTAAATAATACTTGACAAAGGGGTCTTGAATGTCGTATATTTGCACTCCGAAAATTACACCTTGTAATTTCAATAATTTTTAAACCGTAATTTAAAATGAAAACATCAGATTTTAATTTTGATCTTCCTGAGGAATTATTAGCAGAGCATCCATCAGAACACAGAGACGAGGCTAGATTAATGGTTCTTGATAGAAAAACAGAAACTATCGAGCACAAATTATTTAAAGACGTTGTGGATTATTTTGATGAGAAGGATTTATTTATTTTTAATAATACTAAAGTTTTCCCTGCACGTCTTTATGGAAATAAAGAAAAAACAGGAGCTAAAATTGAAGTTTTCCTTTTAAGAGAGCTTGATAAAGAAACTCGTGTTTGGGATGTATTAGTAGATCCGGCAAGAAAGATCAGAATTGGTAACAAATTATTCTTTACTGAAGATGAATCTTTAGTAGCTGAGGTAATAGACAATACCACTTCAAGAGGTAGAACTTTAAGATTTTTATTCGACGGTTCTTACGATGAATTCAGAACAAAACTAAAGGAATTAGGAGAAACTCCGCTTCCAAAATATATCAAAAGAGCAGTAGAACCTGAAGATGCTGAGAGATACCAGACGATCTATGCAAAAATAGAAGGAGCCGTAGCCGCGCCTACAGCAGGTCTTCACTTCTCAAGACACCTAATGAAAAGATTGGAGATCAAAGGGATTGATTTTGCTGAAGTTACGCTTCACGTAGGATTAGGAACATTCAATCCAATTGAGGTAGAAGATCTTTCTAAACACAAAATGGAATCTGAGGAAATCATTATTGATGAGAAAAATGCTGAAATCATCAATAGAGCTGTAGAAACTCACAGAAGAGTTTGTGCCGTAGGAACTACTACCATGAGAGCATTGGAAACTTCTGTTTCTTCAAATAAAAAAATCTCTGCTTTCAATGGTTGGACTAATAAATTCATTTATCCACCTCACGATTTTGGAGTAGCTAACTCAATGATCACCAACTTCCACACGCCAAAATCAACATTATTGATGATGATTGCAGCATTTGCAGGAAGAGATTTCGTAATGCATGCTTATGAAGAAGCCGTAAAAGAAAAGTATAAATTCTATTCTTACGGTGATGCAATGTTAATTTTATAAAAAGATATTAGGTTATAGGTTGCAGCTAGATTAATAGCTGCAGCCTGTCATCTACAACCTATCACCTGAAATGAAAGATATCCGTATATTATCATTAGACCAGCTTAAAGACTACTTTGTATCTTTAGGAGAAAAACCGTTTCGTGCGAAACAGGTCTATGACTGGCTATGGAGTAAAAACCTCCACTCGATTGATGAAATGACGAATCTTTCGAAATCACTTCGTGAAAAAATTTCCGAAGAATATACCATTAATCCCGTTTCTGTAGACCTTCTTCAAAAAAGCACAGACGGAACAATCAAAAACGGAGTAAAACTCCATGATGGATTATTGGTAGAATCTGTTCTTATACCAACAGAAACAAGAACTACAGCTTGTGTATCTTCACAGGTAGGCTGCTCACTCAACTGCGAATTCTGTGCTACGGCGAAACTGAAAAGGATGAGAAACCTTGAAGTGGCGGAGATCGTAGATCAGGTAGCCCTGATTGACAGCCAAAGTAAAATGTATTTTGAGAGACCCCTTACCAATATCGTATTCATGGGAATGGGAGAACCAATGATGAACTACAAAAATGTAGTGGAAGCCATCAGAAAGATCACCCAGCCGGAAGGTTTAGGAATGTCTCCAAGAAGAATTACCGTATCTACATCCGGAATTCCTAAAATGATCAAAATGCTTGCTGACGATGAACTGCGTGTAAAACTGGCATTATCCCTTCACTCTGCCATCGAATCAAAGCGTAATGAGATCATGCCTTTCTCAGATAAATTCCCGTTAACGGATATCATGGATTCACTTCAGTACTGGTACCAAAAGACAGGTTCAGTTATTACGTTTGAATATTGTGTCTGGAAAGGAATTAACGATGGGGATGAGGATATTAAAGCTTTAATCAAATACTGTAAACAGGTTCCTTCTAAAGTAAACCTTATTCAATACAACCCGATTGGAGACGGAAAATATGATCAGTGTAACAAACAGGCGGAAGAAAACTATATTCGTCAGCTTGAAAATGCCGGAATTACGGTAATGGTCAGAAGAAGTCGTGGTGGTGATATTGATGCTGCCTGCGGACAATTGGCCAATAAAGCTACCGATTAAAATTTCCTTAAAAAAGGTTAAAACCCCCTTTACTACATTGTCTAAAGCCCTACCTTTGCACAAATTATTTTGTGATGATGGACTTTTTTATGAATGAAGATGGGTTAGAAAATGTATATGCATGGTCAATTCCACTTCACGCTACAGTTATCTTGGCTGAAATGATTTACAGCCATATTTCTGAAGCTAAATTATACAGTGGGAAAGATCTTGCAACCAATGTTTACCTGGCATTGATGAACTTCGGCCTCGATCTTATTATGAAAGCTTTTGCAATGGGGGTAATGTTTTTCTTTTACCATCACAAGCTTTTCTCATGGGATTTTAGCATCTGGTATTTTTTGATCTGTTTTGTTGTGACAGATTTCGCCTATTATGTGCTGCATTATGTGGATCACCGTTCCAGAGCATTCTGGGCTGTTCATATTACACACCATAGTTCAGAGTATTTTAACCTGACAACAGGATTCAGAAGCCCTGTACTGCAGCCACTTTACAGATACCTATACTTTTCTCCTCTGGCCTTTTTGGGCTTTAATCCCTGGCATATTATGGTGGTTTATGCCATCGGACAGGTATATGGAACCTGGGTGCATACACAGACCGTGAAGACTATGGGAATCCTGGAATATATTCTGGTAACCCCTTCTCACCACCGTGTACACCATGCCTGCAATATTAAATACCTGGATAAAAATATGGGAATGTGCCTTATTATCTGGGATAAAATATTCGGGACCTTTCAAAAAGAAGATCCCAATGTTCCTATTAAATACGGAATTTATCCAAAAATGCCGGATAACCGACCGGATACCGTTCTTTTCTATGAATGGAGGAAAATCTGGAAAGACCTTAAACAACCGGGATTAAAATTCACAGACAGAATCAATTATATTTTTAATTCTCCGGGATGGAGACATGACGGCACTGGAAAGACCGTAAGACAATATCAGAAAGAGTATTTTGCAAGACAGGCTAAAAAGAAAGAACAGCCGCAAAATCAGGAAACACAGAAAATTGCTTAACCTATAAGTTAATTTTAAATAAAAATCTATCATGAGAACGGGCTTTTTAGCCCGTTTTCTTTTGAGCTCATCCCATCCAGTCTCAGATTTCCCACTCCTTTTCGGGGAGTAAAATGATCATACATCAAACTGTGGTCTTTCTTTATAATAATCAATGAGCAAAATGTACTTATTTTTTTCACCCCGCGAATCTCAACCCCCGTCTTCTCTCCGTTTAAACTTAAAGCCTTATTTTTGTCTTATGAAAAAAATCCTTCTGGTTACTAGCCTTATCATTGGTCAGTTCGCATTTTCACAGCAAACTGATTTTCTAAAAATAAAAAAATACAGAGTCAGTTATCTGGATCATAAAATTGAGGAAACTTCAGGATTGAGTATGTTCAATGGAAAATTATATACCTTCAATGATAGCGGTAATGCTCCGGAATTGTTCGAGATCAGCAAAACGTCAGGAGAGATTTTACATACTTTAAAAGTAGATGCTAAAAACACAGATTGGGAAGCTCTTACCAATGATGGCACTCATTTTTATATAGGAGATTTTGGAAATAATGACGGAAGCAGGAGGCATCTTAAGATTTTTAAAGTGCCCGTACAGAATGATAGCCTGCAAAACAGCAGCCTAAAGGAAATTCTGTTTCACTATCCGGAGCAGACGGACTATATATCCAGCTATTATAATACGGATTTTGATGCAGAAGCCATGGTATATGCTCATGGGAAAATTCATCTTTTTACAAAAGAATGGGCAGCGAAAGCCACCACACATTATACAATAGAGCCTGAAGTATATGAAAAGCAAGGAGCTGTAAAGACGGAATCTTATAAAACCAATTTTATGGTAACGGATGCCGCTTACTTTGATAAGAAACTTTATTTAGTGGGCTACACCAAGAAAACAGAGGTTTTTCTGGATGTTTTTACGGAAACAGAACCCGGGGTGTTTTTTAAAGAAAGACCCAGGCATTATTATCTTGGAAGTGCTACAGCCATTGGGCAAATAGAAGGAATAGCAGTAGATGAAAGCGGAATATATTTATCCGGTGAAAAATTCAGATATTCAGTAGTGAGAACAAAGCAGGCATTTTATTTTATTCCTAAAGAAAAACTCAAAGATTAATTTTTCTTAAAATTGACCGAAAAAAATTATCTTTGTGAGAATAAATAATTATTCACCCAGCATTCGCAGATTGTGGCAAACATTGTAGAAGACATTAAGCAACCGATCAATGAGGAAATGAAACTTTTCGAACAGAAGTTTTATGAATCAATGCAAAGTAAAGTTCCCTTATTAGATAAAGTAACCCGCTTTATTGTTACAACCAAAGGGAAACAAATGCGACCTATGTTTGTATTTCTTTGTGCTAAACTGGTGGGTAATGTTAATGAAAAGACCTACCGTGGAGCTTCTATGATTGAGCTGATTCACACAGCTACCCTGGTACATGATGATGTAGTGGATGAAAGTTTCAAACGTCGTAATTTCTTTTCTATTAATGCTTTATGGAAAAATAAAATTGCTGTTTTAGTGGGGGATTACCTTTTATCAAAATCAGTATTATTATCTACAGACCATAAGGATTACGATTTACTGGGTGTCATTTCCAGAACAATCCGTGAAATGTCCGAAGGAGAGCTTTTGCAGCTTGAAAAAGCCAGAAAACTTGATATTACAGAAGATGTTTATTATGAAATTATCCGTCAGAAAACAGCGACTTTAATTGCTGCCTGCTGTGAAATTGGAGTGCTTTCCAATAATGCGGACGAAATACTTGCCAAAAAAATGCAGGATTTCGGTACTTACACCGGGATGGCCTTTCAGATTAAGGATGACCTTTTTGATTATTTAAGCTCTAATGTAATTGGAAAACCTGTAGGAATTGATATTAAAGAGCAGAAAATGACGCTTCCTTTGATTCATGCTCTGGAAACAGCCAGTGAAAAGGATAAGAAATATTACTTTGATACCATAAAACGTTATAACAATAATCCTAAAAGAGTAAAAGAGCTTATAGAATTTGTTAAAAGTTCCGGAGGATTAGAATACGCAGTAAAAATCATGACAGAATTTCAGCAAAAGGCTAAAGATATTCTTAATGAGTTTCCGGACTCTGAAGCGCGAAGCTCTTTACATAGTATGCTGAGCTATGTTATTGAAAGGAAATTTTAAGAATAAAAATACATAATAAAAAATCGGAGTGCTTATCGCATTCCGATTTTTTCTTTTAAATTTTCTGAATCGTTACGTTGGTTACATTTCCACTTCCGGTACTTCCGGTTTCCGTCGCCAGAACTGTACAGTTTTGATTAGGTGCGGCTGTAAAACGGATTTGATAACCGGCAGTTGGAATGACCAGCATGGTGGTATAATTCATGAGCTCTCCTACGGTTCCGGAAGTTGCTGTAGCATTATAATGACTTCCCCTTCCCAGATAATTGGCATCAGGAACAGGACGTACTCCCAGAAGTAGCTGGGTTCCGGCTGCCGCATTTGAGAAACTGGCCTGCAAGGTAATCAGGTAATTTCCCGGCTGGTTGAACGTCAAAATTCCCGTACTTGTATTATAGGAATAAAATGGCGAAGTTGCTAATGGAGTAGAAAACAGTAATGTGGTAATAGAAAGCGTCGTAAGACTTTGGCTGGCCGTAAGACGGGCATGAAATAACGAATAATCCGTAAAATTGATGGTCTTTAATACTCCGTTTGCATCGGCTACTACAACCCTGTCGTTTCCTCCCACCCCAATATTGGAGTTAATATTTCGAATTCTGACATTTCCTGAACTAACATCCAGTTTGTCCGTAGGTACAGTAGTTCCAATACCTATATTTCCTGTTCCCGTTACAACAAAATCATTAGCCTGCTGCAGTACAGAAGGACTTCCGGTTGTCGGATTATCTTTTGCTGCATCCACGTGGAAGGCAGCCTGGGGATTACTTGTATTGATCCCTACCTGTGCAATTGTAAGCGTAGGAAATGCCAAAGCATTTACCAACGCCAATAATGTAATTTTCATCTGTTTTTTTTTTTTGAGATATGCAGGAGTGAAATTACAAATATGATAGTGAAAAAACAAATATATCATTATGTAGTGACTTGCTTGCTTGTTTAGGTGTTTTTTATTTATTAATTTTAATCTTTATTTATTTAATTAGTAATTTTAAACAGATTTTAAAGCGATAAATAGGATAATATTAATTAAAGTATTTTCATGGTTACAATAATAACAGCTAGAACTATACAAAATAAGGCGAATAAAAATAAATAATCCGCAATAGTCTCAAACTTGCTTTCCTTCTTTTCTGCTTTTGTTCTGATAGCCAGAAAAGAGAAAAAGCAACTGCATGCGAAAAGTAGGCAAGCTAGCCCTGCAAATTCGTCCAAATATGTATTGCGACTGATTTTACTGATTTTCAGTGAAGTAATAATGATCAGTGAGAATCCTAAAAGATTGCTCGATGCATTAAGAATATGAGGTGACTTTTTTTCCATCTTTACAATTTTTTTCAAAATAAAGCACAATTTTTTTTATTATCAAATTTTTAAAAAAGATTATTAAAAATTAAAATTAATTTAAAAAGTGTATATTAGCAAAATACTTGAAGAATAAAAAACTTTTTTACTTAGCTATGCAAACAACCTATATTGAAACACAGCAAATATCCTTTCAAGATTTTAAAAATCAGATACTTGGAGATTACAAGTTAGGAAGGATCTCTCGTGAAATGTCTTATCTCGGAAGAAGAGAAGTTCTCACAGGAAAAGCTAAATTCGGAATTTTTGGAGATGGTAAAGAACTTCCTCAGTTGGCAATGGCGAAAGTTTTCAGAAATGGTGACTTCCGTTCAGGATATTACAGGGATCAGACTTTTGCATTAGCAGTAGATGCTTTAACAGTAGAAAGCTTCTTTGCACAATTATATGCTGACACCAGCGTAGAAAGAGAGCCGGCTTCAGCAGGAAGACAAATGAACGGACACTTTGCAACAAGAAGTTTACATGAAGACGGAAGTTGGAAAGACCTTACAGCACAGAAAAATATTTCTTCTGATATTTCTCCCACTGCAGGACAAATGCCTAGATTGTTAGGATTGGCTCAGGCTTCTAAAATCTATAAAAGCGTAACCTTTGAAGGTTCTGAAAAATTCTCGAAAGGAGGGAATGAGGTTGCTTTTGGAACCATTGGTGATGCCTCTACAGCAGAAGGTCATTTTTGGGAAACATTGAATGCTGCATGTGCGCTTCAGGTTCCTATGATCGTATCTATCTGGGATGATGGTTACGGAATTTCAGTTCCTACAAAAAATCAGAGAGCTAAAGCAGATATCAGTGAAATGTTAAGTGGTTTCCAGAGAAAAGAAGGAGACAACCAGGGTTGTGAAATCATCCAGGTAAAAGCTTGGGATTATCCTGCCTTATTAGATGCTTATGCAAGAGCAGAACATTTTGCAAGAACAGAAAGTGTTCCTGTAGTAGTGCATGTAGTGGAAGTTACTCAGCCTCAGGGACATTCTACATCTGGATCTCACGAAAGATATAAAAATGAAGAGCGTCTTGTTTGGGAAACGCAGTTTGACGGACTGGTAAAATTCAAAGAATGGATTTTGAACTATTCTATTGAAATTGAAGGAAAAGATGAAGTCATTGCTACCGTTGAAGAACTGGATGCCATTGATGATGAAGCTAAAAAAATAGCAAAAGCAGGTCAGAAAGTGGCTTGGGACAGCTATCAGAAAACAATTACAGATTTGGTGCAGTCTATCTTGCCTTTAGTGGAAAATCTTAAAGGTCAGAATACTGAAGTTGAAGCTTATATTGCTCAATTCAACAAACTGGTTTCTAAAGCTAAAAAAGATGTTTTCCACTTAATCAGAAAATCTTTACTGGCAACAAGAGGAACTCATTCTGCAGAAAGAAATCAACTGATGCAGAAGTACAATGAAGTTTTTGAAATTGAAAAAGACAATTATTCTTCTCACCTGTACTCTCAGTCTCAATGGAAGGCTGAAAATGTAAAGGAAATAAAGCCGGTATACTCGGATAGCTCTGAAGATGTAGACGGAAGAGTAGTGGTAAGAAATAACTTTGATAAAATTTTTACAAAATATCCTGAAACTTTAGTATTTGGTGAAGATGCCGGAAATATCGGTGACGTTAACCAGGGGCTTGAAGGAATGCAGGAAAAGTATGGAGAATTGCGTGTAGCAGATACCGGAATTCGTGAAGCTACCATCCTTGGACAGGGGATTGGTATGGCAATGAGAGGATTAAGACCTATTGCCGAAATCCAGTACTTAGACTATGTTCTTTACTGTTTACAGGGAATGAGTGATGATTTGGCTACCGTACAATATAGAACAAAAGGGGGGCAGAAAGCTCCTGTAATCATCAGAACAAGAGGCCACAGATTAGAAGGAATCTGGCACTCAGGTTCTCCAATGGCGGGGATTCTGAACCTTTCAAAAGGAATCCTGGTATTAGTTCCAAGAAACTTAACAAAAGCTGCAGGATTTTACAACACGATGCTTCAGACGGATGAGCCTGCAATTATTGTAGAATGTCTGAACGGATACAGATTAAAAGAAAAGCAGCCTGATAATTTAGGTGAATTCACTGTTCCTGTAGGTAAAATTGAGGTTACTAAAGAAGGGAAAGACGTTACATTGGTAACTTATGGGTCTACCTGGAGAGTAGTTTCCGAAGCCGCTAATGAATTAGAGAAATTAGGAATCTCTGCAGAGGTTATTGATATCCAGTCATTAATTCCTTTCGATTTATCTCACGAAATTGCTGAAAGTGTTAAGAAAACAAACAGATTAGTAGTTATTGACGAAGATGTGGAAGGGGGAACAACAGGATTTATCCTACAGCAGATCTTAGAAAAGCAGAAAGCATTCAGATACCTAGATTCAGATCCGTTAACGATTTCTGCCAACGATCACAGACCAGCATATGCAAGTGATGGAGATTACTTCAGTAAGCCGTCTACAGATGATATGGTAGAAAAAATCTATGCTATGTTCAATGAAACCAATCCTCAGAAATATCCTGCGATATTCTAATTGGGATTTAAAATAATAAAACGGCGAGCTTTCAGAATTCTGAAAGCTCGCCGTTTTTCATCATAAAAAGTAAATCTGAAATTTTAATCTGCTTCAGCCAGAGTGATTCGCAGCGTATTCAGCGTATTCATTAAAGTGATACTTGCTGTCAGCTCTACAACTTCCCGCTCTGTAAAATGTTCGGCCAGTTTTTCTTTGATCTCATGCCAATCATTGGTATGGTGAATGACAGCCTCTGCCCAGCTTAAAACAAGCTTTTGCTTAGCATCAAATGCATAGGTGTGTTTCCAGCCCGGAAGCTTATTAATAACATCTTGTTCAAAGCCAAAGCGGAGGAGCTCGTTAGCATGGTAACTACAGCAATAGGGACATCCGTTAATCTGGGATATCCGTAATTCTATCAGAGCAATAAGCTTTTCGTCAATACCGGATTTTCGGATACTGGTGTGCGCTTTATACAGGTGGCCAATGGTTTCTTTAGCTATTTCTTTATAATTCATAATGGAAATTTTATACAAATTTGAACTATAAACATATCAATAGCTATATACTTACTTTTTCGTGTTATACTTACCCTTTTGAAAGTATCCCGGATCAGAACTCTACATATTAATAAAATTGCGTCACCGTCTCAATAGTTCCAGTTTCAGGATCAGCAAAGAGATAGACACCTCCGTTATCGTGGAATATATCACCGTTCTTAATGGCTATTTGTCCTAAAAAGAATAAAGGTTTGTTGTTTTTAATCGGCCAATTGGGATTTTGTATCCATTGAGGAGGTTTCGTCTGATATTTAAAAAGCTCAGCATACCGTTGTTTCATGTACAGCTTTTGATCAGTTTTTGAAAGGGTTTTATCTTCCGGTAAAATGTATTTTTCAATAAAGTCTGGTTCTGCATCGATATATTTGGGACTTGTACTTAGAATCAGATTATACTCATCGGAGTATTGGGTTGAAGAAGTGAATTCAACTCCTATTTTTGAAAGAAATAGCTTTACGGTCCCATGGGCGTTTAATTTTCCGACAGAACTCTTATAATCCTGTTCTGCTAAATATAAAAATGGATTGGTATCCTGTAAATAGGTTCCTTGCCAAGCAATGCTGGGGTCTGAAAGGATTTTTTCTAAATCCGGATTGGTATAAAGCTGTTGTTCAAAATCTTTTTCAGAAATTGTATTCTCAACAAAGTCTTTCAAAATCTGTATCCCGTCTGCCATCTGAAAATATAGTTTGTCTTAAAAATTATTGCTACAGACCAAATGTACGTATTATCCGGCTGTGCTTTATGTTGCATTATCTTATATATTTGTTTATTAGAACAGAAACCAATTTGATAATACGCAATAAATGATGAAAGAGATCCAATCATTTTTAAAAACCAGAAAACCAGCATTAATAATTTCTATCTTATATGTTGGTACAGGGACTTTGGCAGTGTCCTCAATTGCAGGGAGCGATCCTTTATATGGAGAATGGTCATTTTATGCTTTGCTATTTACATTCCCGGTCACATTTTTAAGTTTTATATATAGATTTGCCGAGCCGGATTATGTAATTCCTGTATTATTGATTCAGTTTGTGATGTTTCTGATTACATTTTTTATCCTGTCATTATTTATAAAAAATAACGCTAAGAAGTAAGGTAAGCCAAATTTCTCTCCTTTAAAGAAATCCGAATATATCCGAGTTGGAAATAAAACAAAAGACTGTCAAACATTGACAGCCTTTTTACTTTCTTTATTCAGTATACTACAATCTTTTGTTTGTAGTCCTTTAACCTGGTATTTTGCTTCCCATTCCTCAAGCAGGTATAGAATAGGCAGTAAAGCCAGTCCTTTTTCCGTAAGAGAATATTCTACCCTTGGAGGAAGTTCTTTAAATTCTTCACGGATCACCAGACCATCACTTTCCATTTCCCGTAACTGGTCAGTCAGCACCTTTCTTGAAATAACATTAATACGCACAGCAAGCTCTCCAAAGCGTAATTTCCGGTCTTTGATCACCAGTACAATAATGGGTTTCCATTTGCTTCCCAATGCGGCCATTGCCTTACCCAAAGGGCAGCTGTATTGCATTAATTCATTCTTTTTCATAGGGAGATATTTATTTTTTAAGCACATATAGAATTAAGATTCCATATGTTACTTTGATGTTACTAATGTAAGTTACTGCGAAGTTACCACTATTTTTTTAATAAGAGATACAAAAACGAACTATTATTAGTTACTTTGTGTAACAATTATAAAACAATATTTAAAAATGAGCACATCGTCATTATTTAAACCGTTTCAATATAAGAATTTACAGCTTAAAAATAGAATTGTAATGGCTCCTATGACCAGAGCACAATCTGATAATGGAGTTCCTACACAGAATATAGCAGACTACTATGGGAGAAGGGCAGCTTCAGAAGTTGGATTGATCCTTTCTGAAGGAACTGTCATCAACAGACCCGGGTCGAAGAACTTACAGAATATCCCGGATTTTTACGGCAATGAAGCCCTAAGCGGATGGAAAAACGTCATTGATACCGTACATCAGAATGGAGGTAAGATGGGGCCACAGATCTGGCATGTAGGGGACACAAGAATGTCTGAAGACTACCCGCTGGTTTCTATGGAAAAAGCTTCTACAATGACCATTGAAGATATTCAGGATACTATTGCCCAATTTGCGGCATCAGCGAAATCTGCAAAAGATCTTGGTTTCGACTGTCTTGAAATTCATGGAGCACATGGCTACCTTATCGATCAGTTTTTTTGGGAAGTAACCAATACCAGAACAGACGAATATGGCGGTAAAACATTAAAAGAAAGAAGCCGATTTGCCGTGGAGGTAGTAAAAGCCATCAGAGCAGCAGTGGGAGAGGACTTTACGATTATCATCCGTCTTTCACAATGGAAGCAACAGGATTATAAAACAAGGTTAGCATTTACTCCCAATGAAATGGAAGACTGGTTATTACCTTTAAAAGAAGCTGGAGTAGATATTTTCCATTGTTCGCAACGCCGTTTTTGGGAACCTGAATTTGAAGGTTCTGATTTAAATTTTGCAGGATGGGCTAAGAAAATTACCGGTCAGCCAACCATTACGGTAGGTTCTGTGGGATTAAACGGAGACTTCCTTAATGCTTTTGCCGGTCAGGGGACAGAAAAAACTGACCTTACAGAACTGATCAGAAGACTTGATCATGAAGAATTTGATCTGGTGGCGGTAGGAAGAGCAATCTTACAGGATCACCAATGGGTCAATAAAATCAAAGAAGGAAATACAGCAGAACTTCTTGATTTCTCAGCAGAAAGTATGGGCGTATTATTTTAAATGGAGTGGTGAATAGAGGATGAGTTTCGCTGTCAATTTTTTAACAGCATATTTTATTCACTGCGAAGCAAAATTGACGATTCACCATTCAGTTTATCATCATAATTCACTTTATTTTATATTTAATTTTTTCACCTATTTATTAAAGAACCGGCTTTCAGAATTTCTGAAAGCCGGTTTTGATTCTAGTTCTGGTATCTCCATGCCGTAACGGCAGATTCGTAAATCCAGTCCATTAGCTTTCCAAACTCTTTCCAAAATATGCAGCAGTTTTATGTTGGATGGATTTTGCAATATGTAGTGAAAGGAATTAATATATGTTATCCTGTTTGTATAGGATCCTGCACAAAAAATACTGGGTATAAGAAGTCAGGATAAAACAAACCCGCTCCCGGATTTTCCGGGAGCGGGTTTTTAACAGATTTAAATATCTAAAACTGCCTTATAGCGGCAGAAGTGATTTCCTATAAACCAATATTTTTTGTTGGTTTCAACTGCTTCAAAATACTTTTTGGAATTGCATTTTTGTGAACCAAAATAGCAGTTGATTTGTATTCAACATAAGGTCTTGATACATAAAGGTATCCTGCAAAGTCATTGGTAACTCCCCAAGAATTTTTTACCATATAATATTCTTTACCGGTCTGGTCTTTGGCCAAACCTACGATATGCATACCGTGGTCATCTGTTGTAGAAAGGTTGTTTAGAGCTTTCTGACGCATATCTTCAGTAATTGTTTTATCCTTTTTAGGTTCTGTAAACAACGTCTGCTTATTTTCAGCCGTAATTTGCTCTAAGTCCATATCAGGAACATAAGCTACCCCATTTTTGTAAGAGAAATAAGGCTCAGAAACATCAGTTGCCCACCCGATAGAATATCCTTTATTCACAGCATTGTCGATAATAGCTGTAAAATCTTTCATTGGAACATTCCAGTCAGAATCATGGCTCCAGTTATCTGGAATTGGAACTACAAATTTCTGATAATAAGGATAATCTTTGTAAGATGATAATTCTACATAATCTTCAGGATTAATTCCTACCACTTCTTTTGCGAATGTTTTGGGAGTGTAGTTTTTCCCCTCATACGTAAAATTAGCAGGTACTTTTCCTAAATATTCATCAAGAATAGCATCCACAGAATCCATCCAGTTATCAGAAAGCTTTCCTTTTGAAGAAGCCTGAACCAGACTATCCAATACCGGCTTTATTTTTCCTTGCATTTCTTTGAAGTTGTTCACTGTTTGTCCGGCTTTTAATCCAGAATAAACATCTTGAGGAACAGCTCCATACTTTTTGTACATATTGATTACATCGTGAAGTTCTCCACCGTCACCCCAACTGATAGCTCCGTTATTTAAAACATATAACTTCGCTTTATCATGATAAGAATTTCTGGCCGTGAAAATTTCAGCAAGATCTACAGGCTTTTTGCCCATTCTCTGCATTTCAGATTCAAGGAAAGAATTTCCTGAGTAGCTCCAGCAAGTTCCTGATGAACCCTGGTTCTTTACAGAAGTAGCACCAACGTCTTTTAGCGTTGTGAACTGAAAATTAGCATTTTGTGAGTGGTTATTTTTTAACTTATTGATTAAGTCATCTTGGGCAAACATCATACTTCCTGCAGACAAAACAAAAAGCAATGATGCGATTTTCGCATTTTTCATTACTATAAAAAGATTATTTGTATTAATAGTCGTTGATAATAGAGATTTGTTACAGAGGGAAAAGTTAAATGTAAAATGAAAAATTTTTCATAAAAAACTAAAAAAAGTGAAAAAGCTAAGAATAAATTTTAGGATTCAGAATGAAAAACAGATTCAGGATTAATCAGTACATTCATTTTAGAGCTTCCCCGGATCCGCTTTTCTGCTTTCTCAGCGGTCTTTTCCTATTCATATATTTACTCTATTTTAGGAAAAAGTTTACCATGTTTCCAACCTACTCAAAAATTTCTGCATCTATCCTGATATAACTCCTGACTATGGAACGAAAATTATTATTAGAATGCCAGCGTAATGACCGCAATGCCCAGCGGAAGGTTTACGAGAAAATGGCGGGCAGACTGTACGCTGTCTGCAGACGCTATCTGAAAAATGATGAAGATATTGAAGAAGTATTGGCAGATACCTTTTATAAGATCTTCACAAAGATTGACCAGCTTCAGAATCCTGAAACTTTTGAAGCCTGGGCAAGGAAAATTGCAGTGAATGAATGTCTGCAGAAACTAAGAACCAATAAAGTCATGTTTATTTCTTTAGAAGACAACTTTAGCCATTCTTCAGATGGAACGGCTGAAAATATTTCTTTTGAAAAAGATATTATGAGCCTGCTTAGTTTTCTTCCCGAAGGATGCAGAGCAATCTTTAATCTTTTTGCCATTGAAGGCTATCCTCACAAAGAAATTGCCACAATGCTTTCCATAAGTGAAGGAACATCCAAATCTCAGCTCAATTTTGCGAGAAAAAAATTACAGGAACTCTTGGTGAATCAAAACATTTAAACTTTTACAACAATGGAAAATAATCATATAGATCAACAATTCAATGAAGCTTCGAAGCTTTCAGAAGAACCTACGGTTTTTCCTGGTTTTGAAAAAGTCTGGGGAAAAATTGAAGAGAAATTAGACCATAAAGAAGAGAAAAAAAGGACGATCCCTATTGGGTTCCCTTACGGAGTTGCAGCCAGTCTGGTCATAGGGTTAGGAGCTTTATACTTTCTGAATACAAAAGATGCATCAGAGTCTGTACAGCAGTCAATAGCAGATATCAGCACTTCAAAAGAATCTGTTGCCAGTACTAATATTGCCCAAATCGACAGTATAACAAAGATGAATATTCAGAAAGATAAAAATAATGCTGAGCCTGCTGTAGAAAAAATAGCTGTTCATACAGATCCGGTTCCTGGTCAGCCTTTTGATGTGGCGATGCCGTTACCTGTGCCTGCTCCACCCATACCATCAATTCCTAAAATCCAGGTGGCAGCAAATGAATATTATGTGCAAAATGCCAAAAATATTGAAGTTTCAGACAGAAGAAAAGGGGTATATCCACCAGATGGTTATTATACCCAAAATAAAAACGCTGGCGAATATACCCAGCCAATTGAGGAGGTTGTACTGACTGCAATGGGGGTTAAAAGGTCTAAAGCTTCCACGGCATCAGCATCGAGTGTTATTACTTCAAACAGTATTGCTCCTCAAACCTCTGTTGTCAGTACTTTACAGGGAAGAGTTGCAGGAATACAGATAGGATCATCAACAAACAATCAGGTAAACATCAAGGGGGCGGCATCTGTTGCTCCCGGAAAAGATCCTTTGTACATTGTGAATGGAAAAATTGCTGATGCTGATGATTTCAAAGCGTTGGAACCCAGTAAAATTGAAAACGTAGCCGTATTAAAAGATGCAGCAGCCACAGCATTATACGGAAGCAAAGCCGCTAATGGAATCATTGTGGTTACCACCAAAAAACTTTCAAGAAGGGAAAGAAAAAAAATAGAAAAACTTCAGGAAGAAATCAATAAACAGAAACAGATTTCTCCTGTAGCCAATGATGAAAGCTATGATGCTTTTATAGAGAATCCGTTTGAACTGACCCAAAGTCAGCCATTATCTACATTTTCTATAGACGTCGATAATGCTTCATATTCCAATGTCAGAAGAATGATCAATAATGGAGAAGCTGTCAATAAAAATGCAGTACGGGTAGAAGAGATGATCAATTATTTTACATATGGTTATCCACAACCTAAAAATGCAGATCCTTTTTCTATTAATACGGAATATAATAAAGCACCATGGAATCCTGATCATCAATTGTTGAAAATAGGACTTCAGGGGAAAAATATTCCAATGGATCGTTTACCTGCTTCCAATCTGGTTTTTCTTATCGATGTCTCCGGATCAATGGATGAACAGAATAAGCTGCCGCTACTGAAATCATCTTTTAAGGTACTGCTGAATCAGCTCAGACCTAAAGATAAAGTAGGAATTGTAGTATACGCAGGAAGTGCCGGAATGGTCTTACCTCCCACATCAGCTGGGGAAAAAGATAAAATTATTCAGGCTTTGGATAGATTACAGGCTGGGGGAAGTACAGCGGGAGGGGAAGGAATTGAATTAGCCTATAAACTAGCCCAGGAAAACTTTGTAAAAGACGGAAATAACCGTGTGATCATTGCAACCGATGGAGATTTTAATGTTGGAGAATCATCTACGGCAGATCTTCAGACGCTTATTGAAGAGAAAAGAAAATCCGGAGTTTTTCTTACCTGTTTAGGCTTTGGAATGGGCAACTATAAAGATAATACCCTGGAAACCTTAGCAGATAAAGGAAATGGAAATTATGCCTATATTGACAATATGCAGGAAGCCAATAAGTTTTTGGGAAGAGAATTTGCAGGAAGTATGTATGCCATTGCCAAAGATGTAAAAATTCAGATTGAATTTAATCCGGAGTTTGTAAAATCCTACCGATTGATCGGCTACGAAAACAGGAAGCTGAGAAATGAAGACTTTGTGAATGATAAAATAGATGCCGGAGAACTGGGAAGTGGGCATACGGTTACCGCTTTGTATGAGATCATTCCTGCCAATATAACATCTGATTATGTTCCTAAAGAGAGCGGATTGAAATATACACAGACTATTTCTTCAAAGAAATTTGGAGAAGAGCTGGCTACGATTAAATTCAGGTATAAAAAACCGGATGAAGAAAAGAGTCAGGAGATCAGTCAGGTTGTTAAAAATTCTGACCGTAATATCTCTTCAGCAAGTCCGGACTTTAAGTTTGCTTCTTCTGTAGCATGGTTTGGATTGGTACTAAGAGATTCCAAACTAATTAAAGTAAAAGACTTACATGCAATTGAGAGTTTGGCCAAAGAAGGGAAAAGTAAAGATGAAGAGGGATATAGAAGCGAATTTATAAGGTTGGTAGAAAGCTATAAAACAAGTAAATAGTGATAAAAACAGGCATCTACAAAGGATGTCTGTTTTATTTTTAAATTAATTTTCAAAAATTATTGAAAATTCAAAAAATATAATTAGATTTGTAATAGAAATTGAAAAGCTAAACACAATGCAACTTTCAGAAGCAAAAGAAAAATATATTCAAACCTGGGGAACCTTTGCTACCAATTGGGGAATTAACCGTACCATGGCACAGGTACATGCCTTACTGTTGGCAAGTGATAAACCTTTGTCTACAGATGAGGTAATGGAGCAGCTGGAAATTTCAAGAGGAAATGCCAATATGAATCTGCGGGCTTTAATGGATTGGGGTATTGTAAGAAAGGAATTTATTAAGGGAGACCGGAAAGAATATTTCGTAGCAGAAAAGGATGTGTGGTACCTGTTCAAACAAATTACCAAGGAGCGTAGAAAAAGAGAAATTGAACCTGTCATTTCTTTCCTTGAGGAACTGAAGAATATTGAAGATAAGGATTCGGAAGGGGCAAAAGAATTCATCAAGTTAATGGAAGATTTCAGCTCTGTCACTGGAAAGATCAACAATATTATGGATCTGGCGATAAAAAGCGATGATCATTGGCTGGTAGGAAAAATTACTAATTTATTGAAATAGAAAGAGGATGAAAATCCTTTTTTATTTCAAATTAACTTTCAAAAATTACTGAAAGTTTTAAATAAATAATAATTATGAAAAACTTTATCATTCATTTATTTCTGATTTTGTATTTCAGAAAAAGAGGAACCCATTAAAAATAATTATCATG
>Ga0105243_10000196_pt1 | contig 71069 bp, 64 predicted proteins | sample KBSM34metaG_FD_81525 | JGI IMG/M metagenome (GOLD analysis project Ga0105243, IMG submission 81525) | Miscanthus rhizosphere microbial communities from Kellogg Biological Station, Michigan, USA - KBS M3-4 metaG | ecosystem: Host-associated > Plants > Roots > Rhizosphere > Soil | place... | reverse complement strand
GTTGGGGTGAGGGTACGGCGCGAAGCGGCTCGCGGAGTTTGGGTACACGAGGCTGGCCCGTACCCTCATCCGCCCCTTCGGGGCACCTTCTCCCGAGGGGAGAAGGGAACAGCCGACTAGCCCCTCTCCCACCGGGAGAGGGGTTGGGGTGAGGGTGCGGCGCGAAGCGGCTCGCGGCGTTTGGGCTGCACGAGGCTGCGCTCGTACCCTCATCCGGCCCTGCGGGCCACCTTCTCCCGATGGGAGAAGGAACAGCCACCGCCTTGCCGATCCTCAGTAACGCCAGCGCAGGGTGAAGCTGACGAAGCGCGGCTCGCCGTAGTTCTGGTAGTCCAGATTCGCCCAGTACTTCTTGTCCAGCGCATTGCGCACCGCCAGCGTCGCGGTCCACTGCGCGCCGAGCTGGTAGTTCGCGTTGAGGTGCACCAGCGTGTACGCGTCCTGCACCACGGTGACCGCGGTCTCGGCGCCGCTGCCGTCGCCGACCGGACGCGGAATGTTGTAGCCGCGCACCGCGCTCTGCCAGCTGAGCCCGCCGCCGATGCTCAGGCGCTGCCAGGCGCCCGGCAGGCGCAACTGGGTGGACAGCTGCAGGTAGTCCTCCGGCAGGTTGGCGTAGATCGCATCGGTCGGCGCACGCGTGACCTTGGCGCGGGTATAGCCGGCGTTGAGCGTCCAGCCCGGGCGCAGCTCGCCGTTGAAGTCCAGTTCCCAGCCGCGGCTCTTGGTGCCGTCGATGCCGATGTAGGCCGAACTGCCGTCCGGCAGCGAAGCCTCGGGCTGGCTCATGTCGCGCACCGCGTAGTTGTCCTGGCGCGCCTCGAACAGTGCGGCGCCGAGCAGCGCGCGGCCGCCGAACAGCGTGGCCTTGAGGCCCGCTTCGCGGTTGGATCCTTGCACCGGCGCCAGCAGGTTGTTGTCCTTGTCCTTGTAGTTCTGCGGATTGAAGATCTCGGTGTAGCTGGCGTAGGCCGAGATGTCCGGAGTGAGCGCGTAGACCAGGCCGACGTATGGCGTGACTTCGTCGCTGACCCGGTAACGCCCGCTGGTGCCGGTGTAGACGCCGCTGGCGTTGAAGTTGTGCGTGCGCGTCGTCCACGAACTGAGCCGCGCGCCGGCGATCAGCGACAGCGGCTCGGCCAGGCGCAGGCGCGTGGACGCGTACACGCCGCGCTGGGTGGTGCGGGCCACGCGCGAGGCGCCGGTGCGCGCGTAGGTGATCTCGGAAATGTCGCCGTCCCAGTCGTAGACGTTGGGAATGTAGTAGCAGCGCTCGCGCCCGCACGTTGCCCAGTCGCCGGGATAGCGCAGCGCCAGGGTGGAGGCGGTCGACTGCAGGTCCTGCCAGCTGCCGCCGACGACCAGGTCGTGGTCGCGGCCGAACAGTGGGAACGAACCGGACAGGTATACATCCGCGCCGTCGCGCCTGTCCGTGGTCTCGCCGGCGGCGGCGCGCAGGTAGATGCCGCTGCCGTCGCGCGTGTCCGGATAGCCGCTGCCGTACACGCGCAGGTTGCGCACGTCGCCTTGGGTGCGGGCCAGGTTGACCTTCAGCAGCCAGTCCTCGCCGAAGCGCTGCTCCAGATTGGCGAAGGCGGTATGCGTGTTGCGCTTCCAGTACGCCCATTTCGGCGCCAGGTTGGTCGAGCTGGGCAGGTCGGCGAAGGAACCGTCGGCGGCGAAGTACGGCACCGTGCCCCAGGTCGAGCCGACCGGATCGTTGTCCTGGCGCTGGTAGCCGACGGTCACCGTGGTGGACTCGGTCAGGTCGCCTTCCAGCACCGCCATGCCCGACATCTTCTGCTCGTGGTAATGGTCGTAGTAATAGTCGCGGTCCTGCCAGGCGGCGACGAAGCGGCTGCGGAAGCGACCATCGTCGGTAAGCGGCGCGGTCACATCGGCCTGGGTGCGGCGGAAGTCCCAGCTGCCGGCGCTGGCCGCGAACGACGCATCGAAGGTCTTGCCGGGGCGCTTGCGCAGCATGTTGACCGTGGCCGAGGGAATCCCCGCGCCGCTGAGCAGGCCGTTGGCGCCGCGGATCACCTCGACGCGGTCGTAGAAGACCATGTCGTATTCCTGGTTGGTGGAGCCGCTGTAGGTGGGCAGGCCGTCGACCTGGAAGTCGGTGATCTGGAAGCCGCGCGCGAAGTACAGCGGGCGCTGCGTGTCGTAGAAGGACACGTTGACGCCGGTGACGTTGCGCAACACGTCGTTGATGCTGAACAGCGACTCCTCTTCCAGCCGCTGCAGCCCGAGCACGCTGACCGACTGCGGCGTCTCCTGCAGCGTCAGCGGCAGGCGCGTGGTGGTCGATGGCTGCGCGCGGGTGGGGCTGCCGTTGACCTCGACCTTGTCCAGGGTGGTGGGCTGGCTGGCGTCGGCCTCGGCGGCGCGCAACGGCACGGCAGCGGCGGACAGGACGGACAGCAGGGCGAGGTGCAGCAGGTGGCGCGGAGCGGAGCGGGTCATGGAATCGGCGTCGTCGTTGGGCGGCGGCACCAGCGCTGGCGCACCACCGGGAAAGGGAGAGGAAACGGACGGGCGCAGACGGGCTCCACGGCACGGATATCCGGCATGGCTGGCCCAAGGACGGGGCTGGCGGGATCGAGCGGGAGGCGCTGGCCGGTTGCGGCCGTCGTAGACGCAAATGTAAATCGTTAGCAACAACTTAACAAGCGCTGTCACACTTCGACACGCATCCGCCGTTGCCCGGGCGGCCCGGACGCAGGCTCAGCCGCGCGGCAGCGGCAGGCCGGCGAAGTCCTTGACCGTGCGCAGCACGAAGCTGGAGTTGACGTCGGCCACGCCGGCGGCGTTGAGCAGCTTGTCCAGCAGGAATGCGGAGAAATGGGTCAGGTCGCGCACGTACACGTGCAGCAGGTAGTCCATGTCGCCGGTCAGCGCGTGGCAGGCGACGACCTCGTCCCAGCCCTGCACGCTGTCGGCGAAATGGGCGATGCCGGTTTGCCCGTGCTTTTCCAGCTGCACACGCACGAACGCCTGCAGACCCAGACCGATCGCGCCGGGCACCAGCCGTGCGGCATAGCCGGCAACCACACCGTCTGCCTCCAGCCGCTGCACCCGGCGCAGGCAGGCCGACGGCGACAGATTCACCTGCGCGGCCAGTTCGGCGTTGCTGGCCCGGCCCTGCCGTTGCAGGAGCGCCAGCAGGCGCAGGTCGGTGCGGTCGAACAGGGTCGATTCGGTCATTTATTGCTCTGCAACATGGTTTCGTTGCAACAATCTTGCGCGCAACCGCTGGAATCGCGCAACTTCGCAAGCTCATTGCGTGGCCTGGCGCCTACCATCGTCGGTATCCCCTTCCGGAGCCGCCGCCCATGGACACCGCCCCGCGCCGCGTCGAACACCAGCAGACCGACAAGGGCTACGTGCCGGTCTACACCACCGCCGTGGTTGCGCAGCCGTGGGACAGCTACAGCGCCGACGACCATGCCACCTGGGGCACGCTGTACCAGCGCCAGCGCGAATTGCTGGTCGGCCGTGCCTGCGACGAATTCCTGCAGGCGCAGGACGCGATGGGGATGAGCCCGCAGGCGATCCCGCGCTTCGAACAGCTCAACGAGGTGCTGGGCGCCGCCACCGGCTGGACCCTGGTCGGGGTCGAAGGCCTGCTGCCGGAACTGGATTTCTTCGACCACCTGGCCAACCGCCGCTTCCCGGTGACCTGGTGGATCCGCCGCCCCGAGCAGATCGACTACATCGCCGAGCCGGACCTGTTCCACGACCTGTTCGGCCACGTGCCGCTGCTGATGAATCCGCTGTTCGCCGACTACATGCAGGCCTACGGCCGCGGCGGGGTGAAGGCGCACGGCATCGGTCCGGACGCGCTGCAGAACCTCACCCGCCTGTACTGGTACACGGTGGAATTCGGACTGATCGCCAGCGCCGACGGCCTGCGCATCTTCGGCGCCGGCATCGTCTCGTCCAAGGGCGAATCGCTGTACGCGCTGGAATCGGCCGCACCCAACCGCATCGGCTTCGACCTGGCGCGGATCATGCGCACCCGCTACCGCATCGACACCTTCCAGAAGACCTACTTCGTCATCGACAGCTTCGAACAGCTGATGCAGGCGACCGCGCCGGACTTCACTCCGCTCTATGCGCAGCTGAGCCGGCAGGAGCACATCGCCGCTGGCGACGTGCAGGCCGGGGACCGCGTTTACCAGCGCGGTACCGGCGAGGGCTGGAGCCGCGACGGCGACGTGTAGCGTGGTGGCAAGGCCGTCGTTGCCAGCGGATTACGGACCTGACGGCGCCCAGCGCACATGGGAGCATGCGATGAAGATGAAGCGGTGGATGCTGTTGCTGGCATTGGCGTTGGCGATACCGGCTTGGGCCACCTCGATCGTGCCGATGTCGCTGGATGCGTTACTCGGCAAGACCGACCACGTCCTGGTCGCCACAATCACCGCCGTGGACATGGTCGACGGACAAGGCAAGCCGGTGACCGATCCGCAGGCGCGCACCGGCCCCGGTAGCCCAAACCAGATCCGCTACCGCCTGCGCATCGATCGGATCGTCGCGTCCGAGGCCACCAATGTGCCGGCGACGCTGGTGGTGCCCGAGTGGCAGATGTGGCACTACAGCCTTGGCGTGATACAGCGGAGCGCTATCGGCACGCAGCGCGTCTTTTTCCTGCGCGGGCCGGACTTCCAGCCGGCCGACGAGGCCCAGTTCAGCTATCCGGCCGACGCGGACGTGCTGCAAGACCTGTTGAACGACACCCGCTAGCGAGCACGGCACGCCCGCGCTGGCGCCTGCAGCGCATCGATGACGCCAAGCTCGCACTCAACGCGGCGTGGCCGTCGGATAGGCCAGCAGCACCACAAGGTCCTCCTCCCCCACCTGCTGCAGCGCATGCGTGCTGCCCGATCGCGTCAGCAGCGCGTGGCCGGGACCGACGGCATACTGCTTGCCGTCCAGCGCGTACAGGCCGCGGCCGCTGACGATGTAGTAGATCTCGTCCTTGTCGTGCAGGTGCAGGCCGATGCCGGCGCCCTTATGCAGTACGCGCTTGCGCAGCACGAAGGCCAGGCCGGGGGCGTCGGCGAAGAACGGATAGGCGGTGGTTTCGCCTGGCCCGCCGTGCGGGCCGGGTTGCGTGCGGGCGAGCTCGCGTTCCTGCAGCACCTGCGATGTCGACGACGTCGATTGCGCGAGCGGCGAATGCGCCGCCGCCGCGCTGCCGGCCGGCATCCCGCAGTCGATGTCGCGGCGCAGCTGCGCCTTCAGCGTCGGCTGCAACGCCGCCCAGTCGCGCACCACCAGGCAGGCCACCGCGGCCGCGCCGGCGTGGCTGAAATGGGTGCCGTCGGCCTTGCCCTGTTCCGGCACGAACAGGAAATACGGCCTGGCCGCCTGCTCGCCCAGCGCGCGGATCCAGGCGCTGCTGCTGGCGTTGAGATCGATCAGCGCCACCTGCTGCTCGGCGGCCAGGCGCTGCATCGCCTGGGTGTACAGCCCGTGGGTGTCGAGCAGCGAGCCGAAGTCGTAGAGCAGACGCGCGGCGGGGGTGAGCAGGATCGGCGTGGCGCCCTTGTCGCGGGCCAGCGCCACGTAGCGCGCCAGGAACTGCGGATAGGCCTGCTGCGGATCGTCGTAGCGGCTGGGGTCTTCGACCTTGGCGTCGTTGTGCCCGAACTGGATCAGCAGCACGTCGCCGCGACGCAGGTCCTTGGCGATCGCGTCGAGGCGGCCCTCGGCGATGAAGCTGCGCGCGCTGCGCCCGCCCTTGGCATGGTTGCGCACCTGCCAGGCGGCCGGATCCAGATAGCTCTGCAGCGCCTGGCCCCAGCCGGCCTGCGGCGCACGCTCGGGGCCGTAGTCGGCCGCGGTGGAATCGCCGGCGATGAACACGCGCTGCGGTTCGGCGCAGGCGACACCGGCGCAGAGCAACAGCAATGCAGAAAGGAGCAGGCGCATGTGGTGGACTCCGCTGCGCTGTGTCTGCGCTTGGCACCCTGCGCCTGTCGGCCGGAAGCACGCCAAGCCGATAGGAGGGAAGCGTGGTGCCGGTGGGTCGATCCTGTTCGGCCCGCACCCCAACCCCTCTCCCGCGGGAGAGGAGCTCGAGCGCGGCGCTGTGCGGTCAGGCCGCGGCGGCTTCCGGCTTGCCCAGCACGCCGGCGACGAAGGCGCGGATCTCCGCGTCCTGCGCGTTGCCGAAGAAGCACTGCTGGAAGCGCTCGCCGCCGACCGCCTGCTTGACCAGTTCCGGATCCAGCGCGCGCAGGCCGTCCAGGTAGGACTTGGCGGTGGCCTGCTTGACCTGCGCCAGGATGCCGGCGTTGGCCTGCTGCGATTCGCGGCGCTCGGCCGGATAGCCCATGCCGCGTTCGCCGCTGAAGGCCTTCTCGAAGATGTAGCGCACGTTGATCTCCGCGCCCCAGCCGTAGCCCTTGGCGAAGGCCAGCGCCAGCGCGTTGCCGTTGTTGACCTGGGCGAACAGGTAGGCGTCGGTCGGCTCGATGCAGTAGCCGCAGAACACGCCCGGGTAGGCGTTGAGCGACATCATCGCGCCCTGGCCGGTGCCGCAGCCGGCGACGACGAAATCGACCGCCTTCGAATTCAGCAGCAGGCTGGCGACGATGCCCAGGTGGATGTAGGTCAGGCGGTGATCGTTGTCGCCGTCCATGCCGACGTTGAACACGCTGTGGCCCTGTTCGCCGGCCACGTCGGTGAGCTGCTGCAGGATCACCGGGTTTTTGCCGGCCTGGCTGAACTCGTTCATTAGTGCGATTTTCATGGGTGTCTCCGATTGCGGGGGAAGAGTGTTGCGTGTGATCGATGCGGTGCCTGCGGTGCCGACCTTCATTCGCATCTGGTTGGTATGCGTACGGGCCGACCCTCATCCGCCCTGCGGGCACCTTCTCCCAAAAAGGGGGTGCCATGGTCCCGCAGGGAGAAGGGAGGAGCGTCGGCTGCGGCGGTATGTGCTTGGCTCAGCGCGCCAGCCAGCCGCCGTCGACCGGGATGACGGTGCCGTTGACGTAGTCCGAAGCGCTGCTGGCCAGGAACACCGCGGTGCCGCCCAGGTCTTCCGGCACGCCCCAGCGCCCGGCCGGGATGCGTTCCAGGATCGACTGGTTGCGCGCGGCGTCGGCGCGCAGCTGCGCGGTGTTGTCGGTGGCCATGTAGCCGGGCGCGATGGCGTTGATGTTCAGGCCCTTGGCGCCCCATTCGTTCGCCAGCAGGCGGGTGATGCCGGCGATGCCGGACTTGCTGGCGGTGTACGAGGGCACGCGGATGCCGCCCTGGAACGACAGCATCGAGGCGATGTTGATGATCTTGCCGCTGCCCTGGGCGATGAAGTGGCGGCCGGCGGCCTGCGACATGAAGAACGCGGATTTGATGTTCACGTTCATCACGTCGTCCCAGTCCTGCTCGCTGAAATCCACCGCGTCGGCGCGGCGGATCAGGCCGGCGTTGTTGACCAGGATGTCGAGGCGGCCGAGGCCGGCCAGGGTCTCGTCGAGCACGCGCTGCACCGGCTCGATGCTGATCAGGTTGGCCTCGATCGTGACGAAGCGGCGACCCAGCGCCTTGACCTTTTCCTCGGTCTCGGTGGGCGCCTGGATGCCGGCGGCGGCGATGTCGGCGCCGGCCTGCGCCAGCGCCAGCGCGATGCCCTGGCCGAGGCCGGTGTTGGCGCCGGTGACCAGTGCGACCTTGCCTTCGAGACTGAACGGATTCGTCATTGCGGATGCTCCTAGAGTGATGCGGATACGGTGGCGGGCGGCGGCGCAGGTGGCGCGCGCGGCGGCTTACTTGAGCTGGCAGATGTCCAGCACGTGCATGTCGGTGTAGTCCAGGTTCTCGCCGCCCATCGCCCAGATGAAGGCGTAGTTGCTGGTGCCGGCGCCCATGTGGATCGACCACGGCGGCGACACCACCGCCTCGTCGTTCTGGATCACGATGTGGCGCTGCGCGTCGGGCTCGCCCATGAAGTGGTAGACGCGGTCGTTGGCGCCCAGGTCGAAGTAGAAATAGACCTCGCTGCGGCGGTCGTGCAGGTGCGGCGGCATGGTGTTCCAGACGCTGCCCGGCTTGAGCACGGTCAGGCCCAGCAGCAGCTGCGAGGACTGGCAGGTGGCCGGCACGATGTACTGGTAGATGGTGCGCTCGTTGCTGGTCTCCAGCGCGCCGCGGTCCAGCGCCACCGCGTCCTTGATCGACAGTTGCTTGGTCTCGAAGCGCGCATGCGCGGGGGTCGAGGCCAGATAGAACCGGGCCGGGTTGGCCGCGTCGTCGGAGGCGAAGCTGACCTCGCTGCTGCCCATCGCCACGTACAGCCCGTCCTTCGGTCCCAGCGCATAGGCGGTGCCGTCCACGGTGACCGTGCCGCTGCCGGCGCCGACGTTGATCACGCCCAACTCGCGGCGCTCCAGGAACGGGTGGCCGGCGGCCGAGGCCGGTTCGGTCTGCTGCGGCAGCGCCACCGGTTTGCTCACCGGTGCGGCACCGCCGAGCACGAAGCGCTCGTAGTGGGTGTACTTCAGCGTGACCGCATCGGCGACGAACAGGCCATCGAGCAGGTACAGCTCGCGCAACTGGTCGTTGCTGGCGCCCTTGATGGCGTCGGGATGGGTGGCGTAGTGGGTCTTGCAGTACAGGGACATGGGGATCTCCGGGGCAAGCAGGGACACGCGGCAGCCCGCATGAGGGCATTCTAGCGGCTCTGGTAAACCGGTGTCATTGCGCAGTGCACGAAAGGCTGGGATTCGGGATTGGGGATTCAGGGCCAGCGGCGGAGAGTTTGGACGGGCAATCGGCGCCGCGCGCCGCTGGCGCTGCAGGACACGGCGACATATCCGGCAGGCCGATCTTCTTGGCGACGATTGCTGCATCCCGTCTGGAGAAAAGCCCCCTTTGGTAAAGGGGGCGCGCCGAAGGCGCGGGGATTCGGCAGGCTCGGCGCCGGGGCCCAAGGTTCTGCAAAGCAGAACCTTGGGGGCAACTGCCCGCGCAGCGGACAGTTGCCGCGCTCAGTCTTCCGGCGGCTGGCAGGAGTCGCGCACGATCAGGTGCGGGCGCACGCTGGCGATCGCCAGCGCCGGGGTGCCTTCGGGCTGGATCAGCATCGCCGCGGCGGTGCGGCCGGTGTCGCGGGTGTGGCGGCGCACCGAGGTCAGCGACGGCCACAGGCGCGAGGCCAGCGGGCTGTCGTCGTAGCCGATGATCGACAGCTGGCGCGGGATGTTGATGCCGGCGCGCAACGCGACCTTGTACACGCCGGCTGCCATCTCGTCGTTGCCGGTGAAGATGGCGCTCGGGCGCTGCTTGCCGAGCAGCAGTTTCTCGGCCGCGGCCACGCCGGATTCGAAGGTGTAGCCGGCCTCGACGATGCGCTCCGGCGGCAGCTCGATGCCGCGCCGGGTCAGCGCGTCGATGAAGCCGGCGGTACGCTCGTGCGCGGAGCGGTAGGCGCTGGGACCGGTGATCAGCGCGATCTCGCGATGGCCCAGCGACAGCAGGTAGTCGGCGGCTTCGGCGGCGCCGTCGCGGTCGTGGGTGACCACCATCTGCGAGGTCTCGTCCAGCGGCAGCGAGGCGATGCGGGTGTAGCGCACGCCGATGCCGGCGAGCATGTCGGCCAGCGCCTGGTCTTCCGAGGCGCGCGGCACCAGGATCACGCCATGCAGTTTCTGCTGCTGCACGAAGCGGCGCACGCCCTCGATGTAGCCCGGGCTGCGGCTGTCGCAGGGATGCACCACCAGTTCGAAGCTGGAGCCGCGCAGCGCGTCCAGCGCGCCGTACTGCATGTCCACGATGTACTGCGCGGTCGGGTTGTCGTAGACCATGCCGATCAGGAACGAGCGCCGGAACGCCAGCCCGCGCGCCAGCGGATCCGGCGCGTAGCCGACTTCGCGCATCAGCGCCTCGACCTTCTCGCGCGTGTCCTTGCGCACCAGCGGCGAGTTGTTGATGATCCGCGACACCGTTTTCTTCGAGACCCCGGACAGGCGCGCGATGTCGTTGATCGTCGCGGCCTTGCCGTGGACGGAGGCGTGGACATCGGCGGAAGGGGGTTTGCTCGGCGCCATGGACGGAAAACCGGACGGAAGAGGACGGATTCTACCGGTAGTCATGTTCACTCCAGCGCACGGTAGCGGAATTGGCGGAAATGCACCTTTCCATTTCCGGCCGCATACAGCGCCGGCTTCAGCGCCAGGAACTTGCCGGCGACGTTGTGGTGATAGCCGGACACTTCCATCTGCACCGGGTACTTGGTCCAGGTGGTGCCGTCGCGGCTGCTGTGAATGGTGACGATGTGGCGGTCGTTGCGCACCCGCAGCCACAGGCGGCCGCCCTTGGCGCTGGGCGCCAGCTGCGCCGGGCGCTCCTCGCCGTAGCGGTGCATGACGAAGGCCTCGCCGTTGCTGCCCACCCCGGCGTACAGGCGCTCGCTGTAGAACAGCAGCGCGCCGCCCTGCGCGCCGGGTTCGATCTCCATCTCCACCTCGAACTGGTAGGCGGGATCGGGCGCGATCACGGTCAGCGGCGAGCTGTCGCGCGGGGCGCGGCCCTTGCCCTGCACGCTCAGCGTGCCGTCGCCGAAGGACAGCCGCTGGTATTCGTCGCGGCCCGGGTTGAAGAACGACCACTGCGGGCCGAGCCGGCCGCCGCGGAAATCGTCCGACAACGCCAGCCCGTGCGGCAGCGCCTGCCCACTGGGCTTTTTCAGCGGCATGCCCAGATCGCCGCCCTTGGCCACGAACCAGCCGTCGGCGGTCCACTCGATCGGGTCCAGCAGCGCCTGCCGGCCCAGCGTCCAGTAGCCGTTCTCGTAGCCGTGGTAGAGCATCCACCAGCGCCCGTCGGTGCCTTCGACCAGGGTCGCATGGCCGCGCGACCACCACGGCTCGGCCGCGCTCGTGGTGCGGGTGATCGGGTTGTTCGGCGCGTTGCGCCACGGCCCGTGGATCGAGCGCGCGCGCGCGGTGATCACCATGTGCCCGGTCGGCGGACCGGCGGTGCCGCCGACCGCGGTGGTCATGTAGTACCAGCCGTTGTGACGGGTGATCTTCGGCCCTTCCTGCGCATAGGCTTCCACGTCCCAGCTTTCCGGGTACGTCCAGCCGTCGTAGACATGCCTGGGCGTGCCGACGACCTTCAACCCGTCGTCGGACAACTGCACGTAGTCGCCGCCGCTGAGGAACAGGTAGCGCTTGCCGTCCTCGCCGACCGCATGGCCGGGGTCGATGTACTTGCCCAAGCCGATGTCGATCGGCGCGCTCCACGGACCCTTGATGTCGTCGGCCCAGACCACGAAGTTGCTGCGCTGGCCCTGCTCGCCGCGCCGCGCCGGGAAATAGATGTAGTAGCGGTTGCCGTGCTTGATCAGGTCCGGCGCCCAGATCGCGCCGACATTCTCGCTGATGGCGTGGCCCAGCGGCTGCCAGTTGACCAGGTCGCGCGAGTGCCAGATCGGCAAGCCGGGGTAGGCGTCGAACGAGGACAGGGTGAGGTAGTAGTCGTCGCCGTCCTTGAGCACCGACGGATCGGGATGGTCGCCGGCCAGCACCGGATTGAGAAAAGTCCCGTTGCCCTGGTCGGCGATGCGCTGGTGTTCGATGCCGCGCTTCCAGTCGGCCGCCGCGGCCAGCGTGCTGGCGGCGAGCAGGCCGGCCAGCAGCAGCCAGCGCAGAGGCGAGGTCGTAGGCGAAGCCATGTCGTGCACTCCTTGGTTCGCGCCGCAGCGGCTGCGTGCGGCGCGGCGCATCAGGCGCGCAGCGCGCGCGGCAACCACAGCGACAGTTCCGGGAAGAACGCCACGATCAGCAGCACGCACAGCGCCGCCAGCCAGAACGGCCAGATCGTGCGCATGCTCTGGGCCACTGTGATCTGGCCGATCGAGGTGCCAATGAACAGCACCGAGCCGATCGGCGGGGTGATCAGGCCGATGCCGCCGGCCAGCACCATCACCAGCCCGAAATGGATCGGGTCGATGCCGTAGGCCTTCACCACCGGCAGGAAGATCGGCGTGCAGATCAGGATCTTCGGCGCCAGGTCCATGAACATGCCCAGCAGCAGCAGCATCACCACGATCATCAGCAGCACGGTGTTCTTGCCGTCGGCGATCGACTGCAGCAGCGACACCGCCGCCGCCGGCACCTGCAGGTAGGCCAGCAGCCAGCCGAACACCGCCGCGGTGGCGATCACGAACAGGATCACGCCGGTGGTGCGCGCCGCATGCGTGACCGCGGCGAAGAACTCGGCCCAGCGCAATTGCCGATACAGCAGTGCGGTGACCAGCAAGGCGTACACCACCGCGATCGCCGCGCTCTCCACCGCGGTGAAGATACCGGCGCGGATGCCGACGAAGATCAGCGCGACCAGGCCCAGCCCGGGCAGCGCGCCGACCAGGCGCAGCGCCACCGCGCGCCAGCCCGGGAACGGTTCGGTGCCGTAGCCGCGATGGCGCGCCACCGCGTAGCCGGTGATCATCATCGCCGCGGTCATCAGCAGCGCCGGGAAGATGCCGGCCGCGAACAGATCGGCGATCGACAGCCCGCCGCCGGCCGCGGCCGAGAACAGGATCAGGTTGTGCGAGGGCGGCACCAGCAGCGCGACCAGCGCCGCGGTCATGCTCACGTTGACCGCGTAGTCGCGGTCGTAGCCGCGGTTGATCATCTGCGGAATCATGGTGCCGCCGACCGCCGACACGTCGGCGATGGCCGAGCCGGACACGCCGCCGAAGAACAGCGAGGACAGCACGCTGACCTGGCCCAGGCCGCCGCGCATGCGCCCCACCAGCGACGAGGCCAGCGCGATCAGGCGATCGGAGATGCCGCCGCGCAGCATCAACTCGCCGGCGAAGATGAACAACGGAATCGCGATCAGCGATGCCGAGCCGCTACCGGCGGAGATCTGCTGCACCAGCACCACCGCCGGCAGATCCAGATACAACAGCGTCGCCAACGCCGCGGCGCCCAGCGCGTAGGCCACCGGCACGCCGATCAACAGCAACAGCACGAACAGCCCGAGCAGGATTGCGATGGCCATGGCTCAGTTCACTCCTTCAGCGGTGGCCGGACGCAGCACCTGCCACGCCTGGTACAACGCGAACACGCTCATCAGCGCGCCGCCGATCGACAACGGCAGGTAGTTGATGCTCTGCGGCAGCGTGGCGCCGGCCATCTTGATGTCCAGCCCGTCCAGCAACAGCACCCCGCCCCACCAGGCGATCACCGCGCCGATGGCGACGATCATCAGCGGACGGATCAGGTCGATCGCCCGGCGCACGCGAGCGTGCATCTTCTCGGCCAGTAGGAAGAAACCGAAGTGGCGCTTGGTGTGCACGCCGGCGGCGGCGGCCAGGCTCATCGCGGTGCTCAGCAGCAGCAGCGTCACCGGCTCGGTCCAGCTCGGCGAATCGTTGAGCACGTAGCGGGTGAACACCTGCCAGCCCTGCACCACCACCAGCCCGAGCAGGGCGGCGGCGGCGATGCCGATGGCGAGGTTGGAGATCCGGTCCAGCAGCCGCTGCAGCGGCGCCACCGGGACGGCAATGGCGTGGTCGGTCATCGGCATGGCCTCAGGCGAAATCACGGATGCGGCGGTACAGGGCTTCGATCTCCGGCTGCCGCCGGTAGTCGGCCAGCAGCGGCGCGGCGGCCTTGCGGAAGGCGGGCATGTCCACCTCGTTGACCGCCACGCCGTAGTCGAGCACTTCCTGGCGCGCCTGCGCCTCGGACGCATCCCACAGCTTGCGCATCACCGCCACCGATTGCCGCGCGGTCTCCACCACCAGCGCACGGTCGCCCGGCGACAGCGCCTGGAAGCTGCGCTGCGACATCACCAGCACGTCCGGCGCATAGGAATGCTCGCTCTGCGACCAGTAGCGCGCGGCCTCGAAATGGCGGCTGGACTGGAAGCTGCGCATGTTGTTTTCGGCGCCGTCGATCATGTGCGTCTCCATCGCCGAGAAGGTCTCGCCCAGCGACATCGGCGTCGGATTGGCGCCGAGCATGCGCATCAGCTTGAGGAAGATGTCCGACGAGGCCACGCGCAGCTTGAGGCCGTGCAGGTCTTCGGGACGGTGCAGCGGGTGCTTGGTGTTGTAGAAGCAGCGCGCGCCGGAATCGTAGATGGCCAGGCCGACCAGGTCGCGCTGCTCGAAGCTGGCCAGGATGCTGTCGCCGACATGGCCGTCGATCGCGCGGCGCAGGTGCGGCACCGAGTCGAACACGTATGGCAGGCACAGCGCCTGGGTCAGCGGGAAGGTGTTGTTGAGCGCGCCGGAGTAGACGCGGGTGATGTCGATGGCGCCGAAGCGGGCCATGTCGATCGCTTCCGCTTCGCGGCCGAGCTGGCCGGAGTGGTACTGGCGCAGCTTCAGCCGCCCGCCGGTCTGCCGTTCCAGGGTCTGCCCGAACCAGCGCACCGCCTCCACGGTGGGATAGTCGGCCACGTGCACGTCGGTGGCGGTGAGCAGCTGGCTGCCGCCGCCGGCCTGGGCCAGCGTGCCCAGCGGGGTCGCCGCCGCCGCGGCCAACCCTGCGCCCAGGAAACCTCTACGAGTGATCATGCTGCGCCCTCCCGCGCGTCGTCGGCATGCCGCGGCTCAGGCCGCGACTGCCCTGCAATGAAGTTCGCCATAGCCGTCGAAACGGATCGTCGCGTGCTGGCCGATGGCGATGTCGTGGATGCCGGTGGCATTGCCGGTGGCGATCAGCTCGCCGCGCTTGAGCGGCCGGCCGCGCCGCGCCGAACGCGCCAGCGCGAACGCGAACGCGGTGCGCAGCCCGCCTGGCAACAGGGTGGCACCGCCGCTGCCGACGCGCTGGCCCTCGATCAAGGTTTCCGCCAGCAGCGCGGCCTCGTCCAGCGTGGTCCAGTCGGCGACCTGCGGCCCCAGGATCAGGCCGTTGTTGTTGCCGAAGTCGGAAATCACCACGCGCGGCCCCAGCTGGTTGATCGTGGCCAGCGGGCTGCTGGCCACTTCCACGCCGATGAACAGCGTGGACGGCACCTGCGCGGCCTGCTCCGGCGTCCAGTGCAACTGGTCGGACGGCACGTCCGCATCCAGCCGCATCACGTACTCCGCCTCGACCGCGCCGAAGCCGCCGTCGAACACCGGAATATCCGTTGTTCCACCGGTAGCATTCCAGAGGTTGCGGGCGAAGATCGGGCCTAGCAGGCGCTCGTCGCCGGAATGGTCGCGGCGCTCGGCGGCGATGTAGCCGACCTTCCAGCCGACCACGCGGTCCGGCCATTGCGCGATCGCCAGGTCCTGCACGCGGTAGGCGGTTTCCAGGTCGTCGGGGATGATCCCGGGGAAATCGGGCAGCGAACGGCCCTGCTGGCGGGCCTGGACGAAGCGGGCCGCGATGTCGGCCAACGCGGGCGGTGGCGTGTCCGAGGGACCGGAATGAGTGCTCAAGGGCATCTCCGCAAGAATGTGGGGGATCGGAAGAATTGCTGCGCCGCTCATCGACAGCGCGTTGCGCAGTTGTATATGGTAAACCGGTGTCATTGGCAATGTGCGGTGCGGCAAAAAGCCGGGATTGGGGGATTCGGGAGTGGGGATTCGCTGAAGCGCTGCGACCCGATCCCTTCTGCAAGAACCCGTGGCTTGCGCGGCGCCGTGCGAGCGGATTAGCTGCACATCCTTGACCTGGGAGGGCGACGGATGCGGAACACGACGACAACGGGAGGCGCTGGCGTGGCGCTGGCGGATGCTGCCGACGACACCGGCCGGCAGCGCCGGGCCTCGCGGCCGATCCTGAGGCAGGCGGCCGGCGCGCTGGCGCTGGCGTGGCGCCAGCGCCGGCAGGGCGCACTGGGCGTTTTGCTGGCACTGGCGCTCGCCGGCCCCGCGCTCGCCGCCGAGCACCCGAGCAGCGAAACCGCGGCCGAGCAAGCGGCGCGCATCCCGCTGTGGCCGGATCCGGCGCCAGGTTCTGTTCCCGGCCCCGACCAGGCGCGTATCGTCGACCGCAGCGACGACCCGGCGCTGCCCGACCGCGCCATCAGCGGCCGCTACCAGCCCTACCTGGTGGTGTACCGGCCGAAGACGCCGAACGGCAGCGCGCTGCTGGTGGCGCCCGGCGGCGGCTACGCGCGCATCGTGCTGGACAAGGAAGGCAGCGCCTTGCTGCCGATCTTCGCCGAACAGGCAGGCATCACCCTGTTCGTGCTGCGCTATCGGCTGCCCGATGCGGAAGCGGCGGACGCCGACGCCGCGGCGCAACGCGACCTGCCGCTGGCCGACGCGCAGCGCGCGCTGCGCCTGATCCGCGCGCGCGCCGCCGATTACGGCGTGGACCCGCACCGGGTCGGCGCGATCGGTTTCTCCGCCGGCGGCCATGTCGCCGCCAGCCTCGGCACCCGCTACGACGAACGCGTCTCTCCGGCGCGCGATGCGATCGACCGGCTCAGCGCGCGGCCGGACTTCCTGCTGCTGCTGTACCCGGTCATCGACATGGGCAGCGGCACCGCGGCGCATACCGGGTCGCGCCTGCGGCTGCTCGGCCGCCATCCCGATGCCGCCACGATGACAGCCTATTCGCTGCAGAACCGCGTGACACCGGCGATGCCGCCGACGTTCCTGGTGCACGCGCAGGACGACCGCGTGGTGCCGGTGGAGAACAGCCTGCTGTTCTACCAGGCGCTGCGCCAGGCCGGCGTGCCGGCGGAACTGCACCTGTTCGCGCACGGCGGCCATGGCTTCGGCACCCGCGGCATCGCCGGCCTGCCGCTGGCCGCATGGCCGACCCAGGCGCTGGAATGGATGCGCAGCGTGCAGGGCGACCCGGCCGCGCTGGCACCGATCCCGCCTGCCGCGCCGAGGCAGTAGCCGGCGCTGCCGCATCGCCATGCACCACGCCGCCATGACCCCGCGCCCGAACGCCGCTCGCATCGGGCCGTCTTGCGCCGCGCTCGGCATAGGCGTGCCGCGCCGCATCCACCCGACCCTTTCCGCTGCCAGCCCGGGCCCATGGCCGGCGGCGTTTGCCTACGGACTCCGCCACGCATGACCCCACCCGCCGCCATCCCGCCTGCCGACCTTGCCACCACCGCATCCACCGCACCCGGCGACCACGGCCGGCGCCGCTTCCTGCACGGCAGCGCGCTCGGCGCACTGGCGTTGAGCGGCGCCTTGCCTGGCGGCAGCGCCGGCGCCGCGCCCACGCCCGTCGATCCGGACGCGCCGCTGGCACGCACCCGCAGCGGCCGCATCCGCGGCTACCGCGAGCAGGGCGTACAGGTGTTCAAGGGCATTCCCTATGGCGCCGACACCGCGTCGCGCCGCTTCCAGCCGGCGCTGCAGGAACAGCCCTGGCGCGGCGTGCGCGATTGCAGCGGCTACGCCGCCTCCGCACCGCAGCTCAAGCTCGACCCGGTCAGCGAGGACTGCCTGTTCCTCAACGTGTGGACGCCCGCCCTGCGCGACGGCGCCAAGCGTCCGATCCTGTTCTACATCCACGGCGGCGCCTACAACAACGGCTCCGGCAGCGATCCGCAGTACGACGGCGCGCGCCTGTGCCGGCGCGGCGACGCGGTGGTCATCAGCGTCAACCATCGCCTCAACGCCTTCGGCTACCTGTACCTGGCGCAGCTGGGCGGCGCCGCGTTCGCCGCGTCAGGCAATGTCGGCCAGCTCGACCTGGTGCAGGCGCTGCACTGGGTGCGCGCGCATGCGGCCGAGTTCGGCGGCGACGCCGGCAACGTCACCGTGTTCGGCCAATCCGGCGGCGGCGCCAAGATCGCCACGCTGATGGCGATGCCGGCCGCACAGGGCCTGTTCCACCGCGCGTGGACCATGAGCGGCCAGCAGGTCACCGCCGCCGGGCCGCGCGCGGCCACGCAGCGCGCGCAGTTGCTGCTGCAGGCCTTGCAGCTCGATGCCACGCGACTGGCGGCGCTGCGCACGCTGCCGATGCAACGCCTGCTCGAGGCCACGCGCACGCGCGATCCGTCGCGGGTGGAGAGCACGTCCCTGTACCTGGGCCCGGTGCTGGATGCACAGGTGCTGCACCGGCACCCGTTCTGGCCGGACGCGCCGCCGCAGTCGGCGCGGATCCCGATGGTGATCGGCAACACCCACGACGAGACCCGCGCCTTCCTCGGCAACGATCCGGCCAACTTCGCGCTGACTTGGGACACGCTGCCGGCCAGACTGGAGCAGGAGCAATTCGTGGATCTGCTGCCGCAGGTGGTGATCGCCGAATACCGGCGGCTGTATCCGCACTACACGCCGAGCGAGGTGTTCTTCGCCGCGACCACCGCCGGGCGCTCGTGGCGCGGCGCGATCGAGGAAGCCGAGGCGCGCGCGCGGCAGGGCGCGCCGACCTGGGCCTACCAACTCGATTGGGGCTCGCCGCTGGACGACGGCAAGTTCGGCGCGTTCCACACCCTCGACATCCCGCTGGTGTTCGACAACATTCGCCAGCCCGGTTCGCGCACTGGCGACGGCGCCGACGCGCAGCGCGTGGCCGATACGATGAGCGAAGCGCTGCTCGCCTTCGCCCGCCACGGCGATCCCAACCACACCGGACTGCCGCGCTGGGAACCGTATTCGCTGGCCCGGCGCGAGACCATGCTGTTCGATGCCGACAGCCGCCTGGCGCACGACCCGCGCGGCGGCGAGCGACGCCTGTACCAGCAGGTGCCGTTCGTGCAGCGCGGGACGTTCTGAGGTGGTGCAGGACGGCGCGCCGACGCGCGCATGCCATCCGAGCTTGGTGACGGCTGGCTGCTTCCGATCGCATTCGCCAGCGCGTCTTCGCTCGAGATCGCGCCACGCCCTGTAGGCGCGGCTTCAGCCGCGACGGGCGTTACCGGGAAAGCCTGTCGCGGCTGAAGCCGCTCCTACAACGTGCAGGACATTCCGTGGAAGCCGCACCCCATCGCGCTCACAAGCTCGCAGAAAGGTAGTAGAGCTTGGAGGTCCGGGTGTCGTAGGCCAGCATGCTGACCTCGTCGACTTCCTGCCAGGAAGGATCCTCGGTCCCTCCGTTGCTCGACGCGATGCGCAGGAACGCCAGCATGAAGCGCGGCGGATCCATGTCCGCCTGCGTGGGAAGCCACGGGCAGTCCGGCGAATCGTTGAACCCGATCGCCGTGCGCAATGCGTCCTTCTGCACGGCGCCATGCGCCGGTCCGCGCTGCCAGTGGCGCTGCGCCGCCTTGCCGGCCCAGAACGCAGCGGGAATCTTCGCCACCTCCGCCACATAGAAATACGCGTAATCGCGCTGCATCAGTTCATCGGGTGGCTTGCAGGCGTGCTCCATCCGACGCACGCGCGTCACCGCATCGTCGAGTCCGGCCTGCCGCATCGTCTCGCGCAGGCGGCCGCCATCGTCGCTGCGTTCGATGGCCTTGGAAACGGGGTTGGGCGGGAGCAGATCCAGCGCGACGCATCCCTGCACCGCTGCCGCCGCCACGATCACAAGCACCAGCACGATGTTGCGCAGATGCATGCAAAGCCTCCATTCCGCAAAAGACCACAAGCGTTCGCGGCCGGCATCGCACTGCGCATCCGACCCGCGCCGGCGCCGGCGCTGTCACCAACCCGTGTCCTCGGCCAGCACCACCTGGTTGCCACCGCCGATGCGCGCGCGCTGCAGCAGCGCTTCGGCGCGTTGCATCAGCGTGGCGGCGGTATCGGCGGGCGCGGCGAGCAAGGCGCCGACGCTGACGCCGAGCTGTTCGTTGGCCATGTCGGCGTGCGCGATCGCCAGCAGCTCGACCATGTCGCGCAGCGCCGGCGCCACCTGGCGCAGGTGCGCGCCGCTGGCGTCGTACAGCACCAGCGCGAAGCGGCCGTCGTCGATGCGCATGGTCACGTCCATCGGCCGCAGCAGGCATTGCAGTACCTCGGCCACGTCCACCACGGCGCGGTCGGCCTCGCGCGGGCCGTAGCGCTGCACGAAGGCGGCATATCCATCCAGTTCGACCAGGATCAACGCCAGTCCGCGCTGCAGGCGCCGGGTCTCGGCCAGCGCCACCGCCAGGTGTTCGTCGAAGCGGCGGCGGTCGCCCAGGCCGGTGAGCGCATCGCGCAAGGCTTCGTCGTCGCGCACCCGCCGCTGCAGAAAGCCCTCGCGACGCGAATGCTCGCGCAGATAGCCGCCGACCGCGCCGATCGGCACCGCCGCCCACAGCAACCATTGCAGCCGCAGGTAGCCGGCCTGCGCGGCGCCGTCCAGCAGCAGATGCGCGGCCGCGGCGCTGATCGCGCACAGGGTCAGCGCCACCGCCACGCTCTGCCACAGCGCCAGGCCCAGCGGAAAGAAACCGGCGACGATCACCAGGGTCATCACCGCGGCGGCATAGCGCAGTTCCTGCGGCGGATAGCCGATGCTCGACAGCACCAGCCCGGTGCCGCCGACCAGCAGCAGCAGCGCCGCCCGGCCCGGCCCGTGCGCATGCGCGCGATGGATCGCCACCGCCACCCACAGCAACGCCAGCAAGGTGGCCGCGCGCACCGCCACCGCGTAGCCGACCAGCCCGGTGCTGCCGGTCCAGCCGAAATGCAACGCGTCCCAGGCCAGCAACGCCAGCGCGATCAGCACCCCGAGCGAGGCCGCCACACGCTGCGCGAAGCCCATCGTCGATGCGGTATAGCGGCGATACGCCAGCTCCAGCGGCGGATCGAAGCGCAATGCGGCGAAGCCGCTACGCAACTGCCTGGCGTAGGCCTCGCCGGACGGAGCGTCGGGCGGTCCTTCGTAGCGTTGGTGCATGCAATCCCCTGTACGCGGCAGCGCGGAACAGAACGTGGTGGCGGTCACAAAAATTGCCGTGCGACGCCCAGCGCCAACGCTGCAGACTTCGACTTCCATGTACATGAGAAATCACTGGCGCGCGATTGTCCACTTTTCGCGGTCGGGCATGCGTGCGATGCGCAGCGCATGCGGGCGACAGGATGCGGCGTGGAGGCGCCGCGGCTGGCATGCCACAGCGCGCGCGGCGTTGCCGCAGCGGCCCGAACGACGGCCGAAGTACAGCGCCAGCGCTCAGGTCTTCGCCGGCAGCGCCCACACGCTGTTGGGATCGCCGTTGCGGCCACGGCGACAGGTGGCGCGCGCCATCTGCCAGTACGCCCAGGCCAGGGCCACGGCACAGCCGTCCACCGCCAGCAGCAGCGGACTGCTCCACGGCGCCACCCAGCCGCCGGCGCCGCGCAGCGCGGCCAACGGCACCAGCGCGGTCAGCACCGCGCAGGCCAACAGCAGTTCGTAGGCGCCGCGCGCGGTGGGACGCAGCAACGCCCAGGCCACGCCCAGCCCGAACACGGCGTAGTACACGCCACGCTCCTGCCCCGGCGGCAACAGCCGCGCGGCGACGAACAACGCCGACACGCCGGCCACGCAGCCCAGGCAGACGCCGGTCGTTAGCCGCGCCAGCGCATGCGTGCGCCACGGCTGCGCCGGCTGGCGCCGCTTGCGCCGCGCCTCCACCCACAGCAGGTTGCCGCTGTAGAACAGGAACGCACCGGCCAGGCCGAGCAGGAAATACAGCCATTGCAGCGGCGCCCCGCCGAAGTTGGCGAAATGCAGCGCCTGCAGTCCGCGCAGCGAGGCCACGCCCGGCGACATGCTCTGCGGCGCCAGCACCCGCAGCACCTTGCCGGTGGCCGCTTCCATCGCGACGCCGGCAAGCGTGTTGAGCCGGCGCTGCGGCTGGTGACCGTAGATCTCCACGCGCGCGTTGGCGTCGCCGGCATCGTGGAAGGACAGGCTCTCCGGCACGAAGCCGGGGCTGGCCGCACGCGCGCGCGCCAGCAGGTCGGCCACCGGCAACGGCGGCGCCTTCGCCTGCGCCGGCTGCACGTGCGGGGTCAGTTCGAAATCCGGCGCCAGCACCTGCATCAGCTTGCCGTCGAACACCAGGTACTGGAACGGCGCCAGCAGCAGCACGCCCAGGGTCAGCACCGCGCCGGACCAGGCGAAGATCACATGGAACGGCAGCGACAGCATGCCGATCGCGTTGTGCGCGTCCTGCCACAGGCGCTTGACGTTGCGCCCCAGGCGCAGCGCGAACAGGTCCTTCAGGAACACCGGCGCATACAGCACCACACCGCTGACCAGGGCCAGGCCGTACAGGATGCAGACCACGCCGAACAGGTAGGTGCCGAAGGTGCGCGGCAGCCCGGCGGTGAAATGCAGGTCGTACAGGAAATCGGCAAAGCCGCTGCGCTGCGGCAGCTGCACCAGTCGCCCGTCCGCCCCGAGCTGGAACTGCACCGCCCCGCCGAACGGCTGCGCCGCCGGCCCGAACGCATACAGCCGCGGCAACGCGCCGTGTTCCCCCGGCAGCATCAGCGAGAACGACTCGGCCAGCGCCGGATGCCGCGCCAGCACCGCATCCTGCAGGGCCTGCGCCGCCTGTTCCGGCGTCTGCGTCGCCGGGGCGGCGACCGCCGCCGCGCGCGGCCAGTCGTTGAGCTCGTGGGTGAACACGGTGATCGCGCCGGCATAGAAGGCGATGAACAAGGCCATGCCGGCCAGCAGGCCCATCCAGCTGTGGGCCGACAGGAACTGACGCAAGGTCGCCGCCTTCATACCGTCACCTGCACCAGGCCGGCGGCCTTCAACGCATACAACAGGCCATGGCACAGCAGCGTCGCCAGGCCCAGCCACAGCCAGGCGCGCGCGCCGCTGCGGAACACGAACGCCAGCGACATCGCGCCGATCCACAGCGGGAACACCAGCAGCAACCACGGCAGCGTGTGCACCTGCAGCGCGCCCGGCCACAGCAGCACGCACAGCCCGACCACGCCCACCGCCAGCGGCAGGCCGAGCACGATCGCCGCCAGCCACCTAGCCCACATCGGCGCGGCCTCCACGCAGCTGCCGCCAGGCATCCAGGTACGGCAGCGCGACCGCGGCGAGCATCAGCGCGCTCAGCGCCGCGAAGATGCCGGCCCACACGCCGAGCGCGGCGATCGCCGCGGCCAGCGCCAGCACGCTCGACACCACGCCGGCCACGTTCAGCGCGCGCGCATGCCGGCGCCAGGCCGGACACAGGCGCTGGTGCGCGGTGGCCAGGTAGAACGCCAGCGCCGCCAGCGGCGCGGCGAGCAGGTACAGGGCGGTGGTCAGCGCGTGCATGGCCATCGTGGGTTACCAGCGCGCTTCGAAGCCGATGCCGACCACGCGCGGTGCGCCGAGGATGGCGATCGGCTGATCCGCCCAGCGGTACTGGATGTACTGCCGGTCGAGCAGGTTGTTGGCGAACACCCACGCGCTCCAGTCCAGGTTCTCGTAGCCGAACTTGGCGTTGAGCAGCGTGCGCGAGGCCAGCCGCGGCGCATCGCTGCCGATGTCGGTGTAGACCTTGTCGCGGAAGTTGGCGTTGAGATTGGCGACCCAGCCCGCGCCGAAGCGCCAGTTGCCGCCGAGCGCGGCGGTCCAGCGCGGCGCATAGGCGAACTCGCGGCCGGCATAGTCGGTGATCTCGGCATCGGCCACGGTCTTGAACTCATCGAAGCGGGTGCGCGAATAGCCCAGCGAGGCGTACCAGTCGAAGCCTTCGCCGAGCCGGTGGCTGGCCTCCAGCTCGAAGCCGTACAGGTGCGCGCGGCCGGCGTTGACGGTGTTGTAGTCGTAGTCGTTGAGGCCGAAGAAGGCGAAGACCTGCTTGTCCTTCCAGTCGATGTAGTAGGCGTTGGCATTGACGCTCAGGCGCCCGTCCAGCCACTGCGAGCGCAGCGAGGCCTCGTAGTTCCAGGTGTATTCCGGGTCGTAGGCGAAGGCCTGGCTGCGCGCGGTGTTGAAGCTGGAGCCGCCGGAGCGGTAGCCGCGCTGCACCACCAGGCTGGCGGCCAGGTCCGGGCTCCACTCGTAGCGCGCGCCGAGCTTGGGCAGGAACGCGCTGAAGTCGCGCGTGTTGTCCGGCACCTCGCCGCTGGCCGCATCGACGATGCCGGCCACGCCCGCATTGATCGCGGTGATCGCCTGGTACAGCGCGGTGCCGGGGCTGGCGAAGCTGGCCGCGCTCGGATAGCTGCCGACGAAGGTCGCGGTGGTGCTGGAGGCCATCTCGTAGCGCTGGCGGTCGTAGCGGAAGCCGCCGATCAGCGAGAAGCCGCCGCCCACATGCCATTGCCCGTCGGCGAACAGCGCGCGGTTCTCCGAGGTGGTCGGCGCGTCGCTGACGTACAGCACCGGGATCACCGGCAGCGCCTGGCCGTAGGCGGCCGAGATCGCCGCGGCATTGGCGGCCGGGAAACCGGCGCCGGTCAGCAGGCGGGTGATGGTGGCGAGCGGGGTATTCACGTTGAGACGGTTGACCACGTCGTTCTGCGTGTCGTGCTTGGCCCAGTACAGCCCGAACAGGCCGTCCACGGCCTGGCCGTCGTAGTTCAGGCGCACCTCCTGCGAAGTGGTGCGGGTGGTGGCCAGGCGCCTGGCGTAGGCGACCTGGGCGGCGCTGCGGTCGCCGTCCCAGCTGCTGTCCATGTCCACCTTGTTCCAGGCCGTCACCGCCGACAGCGACCAGGCCGCATCGATCGCGTAATCGACGTCGAGGGTGGCGATGTCGCTGTCGGTCTGGCTGCGGTTCGGGGTGTTGTCGTGATTGACGCGGCGCTTGAAGTAGTCCGCCTCGTCGGTGGGCACGTACACGTACAGGTACGGCCCGTTGCGATGCGCCTTGGTGTAGCCGAGCTGGACCTTCAGCCCCTCGATCGCCGACGGCGTCCACAGCAGCTTGCCGCGGTAGGTCAGCGCGTGCTGCGCATCGTCGGACGCCTGGCGCGTGTCGTTCCAGCTGTAGCCCTCGAAGCTGCGCTGCTCGACCGAGGCGCGGAACGCCAGTTCGTCGGCCACCAGCGGACCGCCGAACGCCGCGGCCAGGGTCCGGTCGGACGGATCGGAGGCCAGCACCCGCAGCTTGCCCTCCCAGTCCATGGTCGGCTCGGCGGTGCGCAGGATCACCGCGCCGGCCAGCGCGTTCTCGCCCTGCAGCGTGGACTGCGGCCCGCGCAGGATCTCCACCTGCTGCAGGTCCCACAGGCTCAGCGGCGCCGAACTGATCGCGTTCTGCGGCAACGCCGCGCCGTCCAGGTAGATCGTGGCCAGCGGCGCATCGCCGCCGCCGTCGATCTCGCGGATGCCGCGGATGGTGAAGCCGGTATCGCCGTAGCTCTGCGCCACGTTGGCGGTACGGTTGAACACCTCGTAGAGGTTCTGCAGGTTTTCCTGCTCGATCCGCGCCTGGGTGGTCACCGCCACGCTGCTGGTGGTGTCCTGCAGCGTGCGCGCGCGCTTTTCGCCGGTGACGACGACGCGGTCCAGGGTGGTGGGATCGGCGACATCCGCCTCGGCGGCCAGCGCAGGCGCTGGAGCATGCAAGGCCAGAACCGCGGCGACGGAAACAGACAGGGGCAGCAAGTTGACGCGCACGCGCATCGCTCCGTAGAAAGAAGATCGGACGGAGGCATGGCGACGGCTGTGCCTGGCTGCCGGACCCGGCAGCGCTGGGCGCGGACTTTAACAGAGCGTGAAGATGGTGGCTACAAATTTGTGCGGTGTATCAAGGGCTGCCATGGCGGATCTTCGGCCATGGCGTCTTCCCGCTCGCAAGGAGGAGCGGCCTTTTGTAGGAGCGGCTTCAGCCGCGATGGGCGTTACCGATAGATCCTGTCGCGGCTGAAGCCGCTCCTACACAGGCGGGCGAGACGATGCAGCCCGTCAACCGACAGGCTGCGCCATCGCGGCGCTGGCCACCCGAGGCCAGCCGGAGCCGCTACAGGACTACCGGCCTTTTGCGCATCAATGCCAGTGCACGTCGACCGACAGGCCGACGATGCGCGGCTCGTTGTACACCGCCGCCATGTAGTTCTCGATCACGCCCTTGAGGTTCTTCTCGTTGGTGATGTTGCGCGCGAACGCCGCCACCTCCCACGCGCCGTAGTCGCCGCTATAGCCCAGCTTCAGCCCGCCTTCGAAGCTGCCCTTGGAATTGAACTCGGTCGAGTCGTACAGCACGAAGCTGGTCTTGCCCTGCTTGTTCCAGTCGGTGGCGACGAAGAACGCGCCGCCGTCGGCGACCGGGATGTCGTAGCGCGCGGCCAGGTTGACGTTGTAGGTGGGCGCGTTCGGCAGCGGATTGCCGTCGATCTGGGCGAAGGTGTTGGCGCCGACCTTGATCGTCGGATCGTTCACCGTGCACACCACCACGCCGTTCAGCGCGCACACCTGCGCGTACACGCGCTTGTCCTGGATCTCGCTGTGCAGCAGGCTCAGGCCGGCGCTCAGCGACAGGTTCGGGATCGGGCGCCAGTCCAGATCGGCTTCCATGCCGTAGGCCTTGGCCTTGTCCGCATTGAACAGCACGCCGTTGCCGTTGGAGTCGTTGCCGTTGAGCTGGATGTCGTCGACCGTGTAGGTGAAGCCGGTGACGTTCAGGCGCAGGCGGTTGTCGAACAGGCTGCTCTTGATGCCCGCTTCCCAGGACAGGATCGTCTCCGAATCGGCGGTGGTGAAGTCGGAGTTGAACACCGCCGAACGGCCCTGGATGGTCGGGCCGCGGAAACCGCGCGCCACCTTCGCGTACACGCTGACGTTGTCGTCGATCGCGTACATCGCGCTGAAATCCCAGCTCGGCTGCGTATCGGCCATGCGCACGTCGCGGCGGCCGCGGTAGGTGACCACGCCGGCGGCGGTGTCGGCGGTCTTGAGCAGCTTGGTTTCCTTGCTGTCGCGGGTCTGGCGCACGCCCGCGGTCAGGGTCAGCGCGTCGGTGGCCTTGTAGGTCAGCTGGCCGAAACCGGCCCACGAGGTGTTGCTGTTGCGCAGGCGCACCCAGTTGTTCGGGTTGCGCGCCGCGGTCTGCAGGAAGTACGCGCGCTGGTAGAAATCGGTGGTGTCCTTGCCGTCGAAGTAGAACGCGCCGGCCTGCCACTGCAGCGCCGCGTCGCCTTCGCTGGCCAGGCGCAGCTCCTGCGTGTACTGGTCCAGGCCGCGCACCTGGCCCATCGACTGGCCGTAGCCATTGGCCACGCCGTTGACCGGATAGTTCGCCGCCGCGCCGCCGTCGGTGTCGCCGCGGCTGTAACCGGAGGTGGTCTCGTAGGCGCTGATCGAGGTCAGCGACACGCCGCCGAAGTCGTACACCGCCTTGAGCGAGCCTCCATGGGTCTTGTACGCCTGCGGATTGTCGTGCGCCTCGTCGTAGGCGACCTGGTCGCGCGGCACATCGACCTTGTTGGAGCCCTTGGTGACCGCGTTGCGCAGGAACAGCGTGGAGGTGCCGTCGTAGTCGCGGGTATGCGCCGAGGCCAGCAGCGAGAAGTCCTCGCTCGGCTTGAGCAGCAGCTGCAGGCGCGCGTTGCGGTCGTCGTAGCCGCCCATCGCGTCCTTCTTCGGCGTCACCGTGCCGTCGGCGCTGGGGCCGCTGTAGGTGTTGTCCACCCAATCGTCGCGGTGCTGGTACAACGCCGACAGGCGGAACGACAGCACGTCGTTGATCGGGCCGCCGAAACCGCCGTCGAGCGAGGTGGTGCCATAGCTGCCGTAGCTGGCGCTGAGCCGGCCGCTGTAGTCGTCGCTGGGCTTGATGCTGTCGAACTTGACGATGCCGGCGGTGGTGTTGCGGCCGAACAGCGACCCCTGCGGACCGCGCAGCACTTCCACCTGGTCCAGGTCGTAGACCGGGTTGGACTTCAGCACCACGTGCTCCAGCACCACGTCGTCCTGGATGATCGACACCGGCTGCGAGGCGCCGAGATAGAAATCGATGTTGCCCAGGCCGCGGATGTAGAAGCGCGGGAAGATGCGGCCGGTGGTGGTCTCGGCGTAGAAGCTGGGCACCCGGCCGGACAGCGCCAGCAACGTGTCGTCGCCGCCGGCGGTGTAATTGCGCATCGCATCGCCCTGCACCACGCCCACCGACACGGGCACTTCCTGCAGGTTCTGCTCGCGGTGCTCGGCGGTGACAGTGATGGTGTCCAGCGAGGTCGCCGCATCGCCGGTCGCGGTGCCGCGCGTGGCCTGCTGCTCGCTACCGGCCAGCGACGGCGCCATGTCCTGGGCGGCGGCCGCGGTGACGATCGACGCCAGCAGCAGGCCGGCGCAGGCCTGGGCCAGGCGGTTGCGGACCGGGGCAGCGGACAGGCGCGACGAACGCGCGGCCGAGCGGCACGCGGAAAGATCGGGATGCAGCAACATGGCGATTCCTTTGGGCTGGATGACGATTCCGTTCGGCTTGCGCAGCAGCCCGCGACGGCGCGCCAGACGATGGCGTAGCGCGGCACGATATGTCATCCATGTTGCAACTCCGTGGCATCGCCGGCATGCGCGTGACGGCATGCAACGAAAGCGCGGTCCTCGCCAGGAGGCCGGCCTGCGCCTGCAACTCGGTGCGTGCCGCGCCGCGTCAGTCGCTATCGATCCCGATCACCGTCAACAGCAGGTTGGGCGAGTCATCACTCCCCGCCACTTCGGACAGCATGCCGGTGACGCGCACGATCTGCCCGGCGCCTTCTTCTTCCAGATGCGCCGCCTGGTCCTTGGTCACCGCCAGGCGCAGGCGCCGCACAGCGTCGTGGCGCGGCGCCTGACCGGCGGGCGACGCCGCCACGCACACCGGCGTCGGCAGCACCAGCACCTCGCTGTCGGCGTCGGCTGCAACAGCCTCACTGGCCGGCGCTGTTTTTGCGTGCGGCTCCAACTTGCCGGACAGCGTGACCTTGATCGGGCCATAGGGCAGGCAGTGCGGCTGCGCTGCCCGCGCGATCGGCGCAGCCGCCAGCGACGACCACAACAGCAACAGCGGCAACATCCGGATCGACATCGGCAGCACACACGCAGGGAAGACCGGCGCGAGGATACGCCAGCTTGATGGCCGTGGCGCGTCAGCTGCCCAGGCCTCATCGCGCGGTTCCCGTCCGGGTTTCACCGGCACCAGCCGTTGCAGGTCTTGGCGATCTCACAGCCGCAAGGAACTGCAGCCATGCCGTGCGCGATCCGCTTTGCACATCCATGGCCGCGGCGAGCGGTTGCCTGCGGACCTCGCCGGATTCGATATCCGGTCGCACTGCCTCCTTGGACGCATGCCTGGCCGCGTAGTACCGTGCCGTGTCCACACGCGAAGGAGAGAGCAAGGATGCGGATCTGGATGATGACCGTGCTGCTGGCGCTGGCTCCCGCGGCGGAGGCGGAGGCGGAGGGAGGAAAGCTGGGATGGCTGCGGGCGCACGAGATCGTGGACCTGTGGCAAGACTTCTCCGTCAACGACGACATCATCGCCGAGGACTATGCGGGTTTCGTCCGCGCCGTCGATCTCGATGGCGACGGCACCGACGAGATCGTCTACCTCAACTCGTCATACTGCATCGGATCCAGCAGCGACTGCCCCAACAGCATCGACGTCCTGCGCAAGCGCGTTCCGGGCAAGACCCCGTCCATCGGCCGGCGCATCGACGAATGGGAAGCCAGGGCACGCAAGACCGGGTACGTACCGGACGCCGGCGAGCAGATTCCCGGAGAGGTGATGGAACTGCAGACCAAGGGCAATCGCATCGACGTCACCTTCGTCGTCCGCGAGACCTCGCCGATCTGCCTGCGGCACCAGCGCGCGCCCGACGGCAGCGATCGCTGCCCGCCACCGGGACGCTACACCTGGGCCTATGCCTGGGCGCCCGGCAAACTGACGCGCCTGCCCGACAGCCGCTACGAGAAGAACGTGGCCAAGTCCCACTTCCCCGCACAGCTCCAAGGCAAATGGGTGATCGCAGGTAGCTCGTGCGAAAAAGCCGACGACCCTAGCCAGTACCTCACGTTCGGCAACGAGCGAATGACGGACATGGGCGAGGACATCTGGCCCAACGTCGTTACCCTGCTCGCACGGACGCCGTGGACCTGGCGCATCCTCACCGCCTCGGCGAGCGATCCCGACAAGGAAGTTGCCGCCGTCTTCATGCTGGGCCAGCGCGGGGATCTCTTGGTCGTCGCCGAAGAGTCGCGGGTGCGCACCTTCGATCGCTGCAGTTTCTAGACAGCGATGCTGCCGGCGATCATGCGCAAGTGCGCCTCGCGACATGCCGATGGATGACCGCGATGCCGGCCTCCATCCGCGTGCGGGCAGCCGGGTTCGCGGAGTGCACGCGACCTACCGGGGATACGAAACCGCGCGTGACGACGGCCTCCTCTATACGAGACCTCGAGCTGGCTAGCCCGCGTTCGCGCGAGCGCCCGCCACGGAAACTCCGAGCATGCGCAGGATGGGACCGGTCACGAGCACGCCAAGGATCGAGCTCGGCGTCCCCCAGAAGAGAACCCCGACATAAATCATCGACGCCCCACCGCCGGTGTATGGACGTACGCAATCGGTGTAGTACGCCAGTCCCAGCCAGGGCGCGAACAGAAGGCAGCCGCCGACGGCCCGCAACGGGTTGGCCGTCGCCAGCGCGATGATTGGCGGCAGCAAGGGAACGAGCAGGAACATCCCCAACGCGGCAAGGAATTCCCGCAACCCGTGCTGGTAGCAGGCAAAGCTATTGAATGCTTGCAGGGCCACGACGCCAAGAATGGCGACAAGGCCATATGTCACTGCGCGACCGCGATTGATCAGCATGGACGTTGCGCCTGATGCGGGCCGATCCGCAAAGCGGAAGCGGCTTGTGGTGAAGTTCGGAACTGCAGTCCGGCTTGGCTTTGGATCATGGCCATGTTACGGCTCGGTAAGCCTTGCCGTCCTTTATAAGTGTTTGCAACGTGCCACCTCGAGCGCATGTATCGCGGGAAGCACAGACGGATGGCGCTTTACCCAAAGCGCACCCAGGTAGTCCACGACCGATCTGCCCCCCAGTTCCTCTTCCAGGCGATCGTCATGCGTAGCCTGCAGCAACGCGTGCGCGGATTCCATGACGTGCTCGGAAATGTCGGCCTGCGCAGTCCCGGTGTCGTTACCCCATTCCTTCTGGATGGAGGAGATGAGCTTTCCCGCCTCTGCTTCGGCCAATGCGCGCTTTCGTGGCATGCGACTGCCTATTGTCGAGTTGTCGATATCATCAGCCCCGCCGATCGTCAGCCACCGGGCGGCGTGCCTTCGAAGCGGATGCTGGCGCCATCGATCAGCGGCTTGTAGGGCTCGGCGAGCGATAGCTTCAGGTCTGCCCAGAACGTCACCTCCCTCGCCTGCGGCGGCACCTTGGCGAACGGCGCCTGCACGCCGAACAGGAACGTCGAAGGATCGCCGGCGAGGACGAAGCGCTGGAGTTCCTGGAGTTCGCGCACGCCGTCCGGGCTCAGGGCCAGCACGTAGGTCGAGACCGGCACATCCGAGCGGAACAGGCCGCCCGAACGCTTCTCGCGCGAGGTGCCTAGGAGCGACAGCCCCATCGAGGCGGACTTGATCCCGGACGCCCCCTCGAGACGCAACTTCAGGCGCGCGGCGGGAACGTTGACCTCATACCCTTCCGGGACGGACAGCCGGACCCGGACCTGCGCTGGGTCGGTCTGCGCAAGCGTGCGCGGCGACAGCGACGACAGGCTTAATGCCGTGGACAGTGGGATGGACGCACACCCCGCGAGCGCCATGATCGTTGCCAGAAGCATCCCTGCAAGCAAGCGCATGGTTCTTTCCTTTAGATCGAGGATGGAGGGTGTTGTAGCGCTGACCCGATGGCCAGGAAGGTCGCCTAGCGCCACGCAGAATAGGACGTCACATGGGCATGCTCGAATCGTCCGCGCGCATCCGTATCCATGTCGATGACGTAGCCCGACTGCCTCAGCACCGATTGCTCCGTGCCGATGACACATCGAAGATGCTGCGAAGCCGTTTCTTTGCAAGCGTCGAGGAAGTAGTCGTCCGAACCGAAAACCGGCAATCCTGCAAGATGGCGGTTCAAGCCTTGCTCTACTTGTTGTGCGCTATAGGACGTATAGGGTTGGTCGAATGGGAGCCCAGATGCCGCATACACGAGTTGCCACGGCGTCTCGCAAGCGCAGGGCGCCGGGGAATAGCCGAACAGCAGAAACCCTGCGGCGCATGCCGTGAGGGTTGCTGCTCCAAGAACAGGAAGGCGCCGCTGCATGTCGCTGGTCCCCAGGTCGACTGATGACACGATGGTTGCCGAGGCAAGCCATCGCAAAGTGGTTCGGCTCGAACGTCAGATAGGCTAGCGTGTTATCGCATCCCGCCAAACCCGCAATCTGCGCGCTGCCAATTGAGCACGGTCCTCTGTGCCAGAAAGCCCGATATGCCGGTCGGCAATGTTTACAAGATGTCTAGCAAGCGAAGACTCGTCGATGCCTTGGTGCAGCGTGCCGCAGATGGATCGACATAGCCGGCATATTCATCGCGTGCTTGCGGAGCACCCGCCACCCCGATTGGGTCCCAGAGATAGTGCAATCCCTCTCCAACAGCTTGGTGCAAGGATATCTGCTGGCATTCAAAATTGCGTGCCATAGTCGATCCGGATCGCCGATCACGCTACGTGACGGGACTGCTGCGTTCTATCTTCTACTCTTGTCTTGCGACGCGCCCGATAGACAAGGTATGCCGAACCGTTGATGAGCAACCAACAGAACGCTGGAAATGCCGCGTCGAAAGCGATGCGCGATGCCGCCTCAAGGCCCTCCGAGGTTATCGCATCCGGCCCTAGTCCATCCCGAAAGAACCAAATCAAACACAGCAAGGAAAGGAAGGCCGCGGTCGACGTCAAAAGAGAAATCAGCAGCGTCAAGCGGGATGCGACAGCAATCGCTACGGGGAAAGCGACTCCAACGCAAACCAACAAAGTCGGAAGTGTAGCCATCGATATTTGCACAATATCCATATCTCTCCCGTCACCACTTCCCAAAGTACGACGAAATGTCGAAATAGACGTCTCGCTCTTCGCCGGATGGCAGCGAGATCCTAATCAGGTCCATGACCGGCGGTCCGGACAGCAGCGACTGCGATTTTACCTGCGCACCGGGGTAGTGCTGATTGAGCCAGTCCCTTTCCGCTCGTATTCCCTGTCCTTCGCTGTGCGCAGCGGATAGATCGACTGCATGCTCCGGGGAAGAACCGTCGCCGTGGGCGATGTTCGCCCGTGGAGGCGACGCGGATTGGCAAGCCGCGAGACCTGTCGAAAGAACGACAGCCAACATTACACGCCGCATACGATTCCCCCTAGGTGATCCCAACATCCCTGGACCGCTCAGAACCGGCCGTCCCCCGCGGCCGGACAAGGCTGTCGCCTCGCGTCAATCGGCCACTACGGGCCGCTGGATCTTTTTACCACAGGTGGAACAGAACGCGTCGCTGCCCGCCACCTCATGGCCATCGGCGCATCGCTGTCGCGAGAGCAGGCGCGGTGTACGGTACGCCGAGTAGAGAATGGCGAAGGCGGCACCATAGAACACCAACCAATGCCCGGAGAATGCACGGATGACCGAAGCGTCACCGATCCTCTTGAGATCCTGCGATTCGCTAGTTGCCATGATCCAGAAGAAGTTAGCGAAGGCATAGACGAATAGCGCGTATCCCGTGTAGCGCATCCATGGCGGGCAACCGGACAGCACCGTTTTCCAGTAGTCGCGGTGCGGCCTGCCCCGTGTGATACGGGTGGCGACCAGCACTGCGGGAAGCCACACCACGAAGATGCCGATGTGCAGCGACCAGACCAATGCACCGCCTGGAACCCGGAGTCCGAGCAGGGAGGCGACGTGGACGCAGAGGCTCAGCAGCAGCCCGACCGCCGCCAATGCCATGAAAGGGAGGAGTAGTACGGCCATCGTCGCCCCTGATTGATACCTGACGCCTGAGTCGGCGGAATCTCAAGACAGCTTGGAACGAATGCGTTGCCATAGAGCGCCACGGCCGCAGCGCGAACCGGCGCTGGCGTGACGAAGTGTCAAGTCGCGCGGGCGCGAACCTGCACGACATTGCCTTCCGGATCATGCCCATCCAAATGCAGTTGATCGCGCCAGCGCCACGCCGAGGCGAGCGGCTTGAAGGCACCGCCGCAGGATTCGGCCGCGGACCGGGCATGCTCCAGGCTCTCCACCAGGAACGAGCATTTGATTGGCGTCCCCGCTCTCACGTGGAGCGGCCCAGGTGCGGGAGCAGGCGCCCTGTCGCCCGCCATACGGACCACGGCGATTTCGTAGTGGGCATTCCCCACCACCACGAAAGCCTCGTCCTGTTCCACAAGCTCAAGCGAAAGCGTCTTCCTGTAGAACTCGGCGACCCGCTCGATGTTCCGGGCGTAGATCACGCTGAGGGCATGGACGGGATGGGAGGTGCTCATGCAATCGGCTCCGGTTCGAAGGCTTGGTTGGGCAGCTGCTGGCCGCACCATGGACAGAATCGCGCAAACGCAAAGTGCTCGTTGATCGACCAGCACGCATCCTCCCCCCTGAACAGTCCGAACGCGAATCGGACCTCGGCGTCGGGATGCGTCGCAGCGGCGAGCATGTGGATGCAGCAGTACTTGCTCAGCCGTTCGCGATGCGTCACACGCTCGGGAAACTGGGCGTCCAGCCAGCTGGCGCTCCACCGCTGGCACGCTGCGCACTCCTCGATATGCGCCATTGCCTCGTACGTCGTCCGGTCGGGGAAATGCGCTTCTTCGACGGCAATCATCCCTTCCAGCGTCAGCTTGAGCGCGGCGTCTCCGTCGATGCGGTCGCGCATGCTGGCCATCGTCTGTCGGGCGGCAAGGCAGGTCTCGTCGGTCGTCATGTGCTGTTCGTTCGCTGCGATGCGTGAGATCGACCGAGCCGCAAGCGGCCTAGGTCGGCATGGCGTCAGGCAACATCCAGCGTTGCCTGCAGCCGCGAAAGCTTGTGGAGGTATTCGTCCGTGTACGCCCAATCGGGCTGAAGCCTTGCCCAGACCGCTTGGCGCTTGAGCGCGCGTGCCGCGTAAGGCTTGGCCGAGGCATCGATCGTGCCCTCATCGGCGAGCTGGCCGAATGCCGTCGCCAGCACCGAGACGTCCGTGGTGAAGATGTACTGCTGATCGTCGAAATCGGGATCTTCGATCTGCTCGCGCACCGTGGACTCGTTGAAGATGGCGTCGGAATACTCGGACACCTCCATCTCTCCAACCGACTCGATCGTCCAGACGATGCAGTCCTCGAGCGGTTCACCTGGATGGTGCTTGCGCCATTCGCGGTACTCGTGAAGGGCGGTGTCTCCTTCGTCGGATCCGAACGGGGCGAGCTCGTCCGTGCAATCCCAGAAGAATTCATCCGGAATGATCTGGAGTGCGCGAGGATGGCCGTGTTCCTTGTCGATACCGCCGAGATCTTCTTCCATGATGTTCCCTCCTGCCTGTGCGGACTGAATGGGCGGGATTGTAGGGGCTTCGGTTGCCGAACGGGAGCAGGCGCTCAGACCTTTCGACAGGCTTGCGAGCCTCTTGCCTGACGACACCGAGGTCGGCGTACCGCTGGAACGTCTGAGCGCGTCCGGGCCGCCGCTGACATCAGGTTGTCCCCATTCTTGCCGAAGCAGGCCCTGGGGAGCGGGCGCGCTGCAATCGGTGCTCGTTCGCGGATAGCCACGCATTCGACCGCGAGGTGGTGCGCGGGCGCCTGCGTGTCCGTCTCGCGCTTCCCGAATAGCGGTGAAGCCGCAAATGGATGACGCCGGATCGCCTCGGGTCGCTTGACGCCAACTCGCTGCCATTGGCCCACACTATTGCCCCCACCCCTGGAGTGATCGAGATGCAGAAAGCTTGGCTGTTCGCCCTGTTGGCGATACCGGCGATGGCGCATGCCGCGCCGGACGATGCCGATGCGGCCACCTGCCGCAATGGCCTGTTCACCAACAGCCCGGCTGGGTTCGCGCTTGCCAAGGTCGCGGTGCCGCGGTTGTACCTGCTCGACGACAGCGACGGTTGCCCGGGCAAGGGCGAGGCCGCCTGCCGGCAGCGCGCCTACGTGGTCAAGGGCGATGTGGTGGTGCTGGCCCAGCGGCGCGGCGGGTTTGCCTGCGCGTTCTATCCCAACAAGGTCGGCGGCAGTGCCGGCTGGGTCGCGCAGGCCAGCGTGCAGCCGTTGCCGAGCGCGGCCCAGCCGACGCCGAAGGCCTGGAACGGCCGCTGGCACGATGGCGACAACGAACTGCAGTTGACCGCCAATGGCGACGGCAGCGTCACCGTCAACGGCGACGCCTACTGGCCCAGCGCCAACCCGGATCCGGAGCAGGTACCGGGCGGCCCGCACATAGGCGCCGTCACCGCGCGCGGCTACCCGGAAGGCAATCGGGTGGAGGTCAGCGAGGACGAGTGCAAGGTGCGCCTGCAGCTGCTCGGCGACCTGCTGGTAGTCGCGGACAACCTGCAGTGTGGCGGCGCGAATGTCAGCTTCGGCGGGGTGTATCGGCGGGAGGCGGCGGCGCGGCGTTGAGTTCGCAACATGGAAGCAGGATTTCGAACCTGGTGCCGCTGTGTCAGGCAAGGCCACGTGCGATTAGCGAGCCTATGATGCCGCCTGCAAATGCCAGGATTCCTCCACCCCACAGTCCCAACAGGCCCTTATACCTGTATGCAAGAATGGCGCGCTTGGCATCGACCATCGCTGCGCTGTCATCGGGGCCGATGAAGCGATCGGGGGAAGACCAGAGGTCAAGCTTCTGTTTATTGGTCAAATCCGCGTCATTCCACTTGCGTTCGGCGAATGCGATAGTGGACATGCGCGATGCGAGCTTTAGCCCTTTCACCCATGTCCGCGCGACAATGACGAGGCCTGGCGCAGCGCCAAACAATGAGTAGATCGTTGCGTCCGGGAAGCTCATGCGTGGTCTAGCACCTGAGGTGTGCCTCACCGCGAAACCGGCTCGGCTATGGCGAATTGGTGGCACCTGTCTTGCCTCCTGCCGGTGTAAACATCAGCGGCGTGTGGTGGTGCCCGGTTTCAGCCCGCCACAGTTCGCCCGGCAGCGTGATGCGCTTGCCGAGCCGAGGCCGGAATAGCTTGTACTGCCCCGGCTCCAAGAACAATTGCAGGCGGTTGGCCGAGATTGCGCTTTGATCCGAATCGAGCACGCATACCGGCGCCGGCAGTCGCAGGACGAAATAGGTTTCGGGTGCGTCGCCGCTCTGGGTGCTCTCGTAGTTGGGCGGGCCTGCGAACGTGACGCGCTCAAGTACGCCTGTGAGTCGAACCACCGATGGCTGACCGGGCAGGCACTGGGCGTTCGCAGCAGTGGATGCCGCGAGGAGCAAGGCAAACAGACAAGTGAAATGTCGAAGCATGAGTGTGCGCGCTTAGTAACTTGGCCGCAGTGGCAAGCCAGGATACCAAGCCGCCAACGTCCGCTTGCTGCGTTGCTTCTGATCTGGACCCTGCTATCGGCGCTTCCGGCCGCCGTTCAGTAGCACTTCGCCGTTCCGTCCAGGAAGAACTGTACGTCATGCGCCTGGCACCAGGCCTCCAGCTCGGCCTTGAACACCGGCCACAGCGCTTGCGCCCACGCCGGCGCGCTCTGCGCCCAGGCGTGCTCGGTGGGCGCGTACACGGTCGGCACGCCCATCGTGAAGTCCAGCACGAACGCGCCGCCCGGGCCGGTGCAGACCAGTTCTTCTTTCCAGCGTGGTTGGAATTGGAAGGTGCTCATGGACGATTGATTGGAGCGATCCTCGACCAGTGACTGTGGGCCTTCAAGGATAAACGCGAAAAAGCGCGGTCAGGCTGACTTCCTCTCAAGTGAACCTGACCACGTTCTTGTCGTCCTATACTCGCAGGCCCGCAGACTATGAACTGAAGGGCCTGATCATGACCGATCGCACGCGCCGAGATCTCATCGTTGCCGCCACCGCTCTGGCTACCGGTATGGTGGCCACCGGCTCCCATGCCGCCGCGCCCACACCCGCCAACAAGGCCGCGTTCCCGCCGGTCGTGCACCATGTGTTCTTCTGGCTGAAGCATCCGGAGTCAAAAGAGGATCTAGCCAAGCTGCTTGCCGGTTTGCGAACGTTGGCCGGCATCGACACCGTGCGCGGCATCTACATCGGCGTGCCGGCGGAGACCGAGCAGCGCGGCGTCGTCGATGGCAGCTACAGCGCCTCGGAACTCCTGTTCTTCGACGATGTCGCCGGACAGAATGCCTATCAGGTCCACCCCATTCACAAGCAGTTCGTCGCCGATTGCGAGCACCTGTGGCAGCGCGTGGTCGTGTATGACGTCAAGGCTGACGCGGCGTAGCCTCATCTGCGACTAGAAGTTCACTCTGATCCCCATTTTGGGGAACCCACAAAACGTCGCTTACGGTGCCCGCGGCTCCACTGGTCGCGCCGGTGAGGTGTGGCTGTTCTGTGCCACGTCGGCCGGCGTGCTACTCAAGTGCTGGATCCAGGTCCTATGAGGAAATCGATGAAACTTTCGACAATCAGCTTAATCTTGGCAGCAAGCGCAATAAGCGCGATCGGCGGCGGCTTGGTGGGCGGTAGTTATGCACTTTCTCGCACCGAGGCGTCCGCTGCCGCCTGGCACTGGTTGGACACATCGACGTTGCTCGCCAGTACCGACGGATCGCCCAAGAACGCCGAGCAGCAGCGGGATTCGCTTAATGCAAACTTCGTAGCGCAAACGCGCGTTCTGGTAAGCGCCTTGGATGGATCGAAAGACGAGACTCTACAAGTTCGGGTAATCGCGCGGGCCAAGTCGCTGTCTGCTCATCCAGAATCGATTGCCGAAACGCCGCTGAGCCTGGAGCAACGGAAGGAAGCCCTAGCCGTGCTCTCTTGCATCGGGGGCGCCTCGGTCGGGGAATCTCTGCGACGTTGCTCGAAAGGCTGACGTGAGAGGCGCGCAGGAAGGAAGCCCCACCAAGCGCCCCAGGGCTTTAGCGGCGGCCAGGAAGAGTGGGATAACTGGCTGCCGCTGGGTGAGTCGGTGGGCGGCAGCGGCGCGGCGCTGAAGTTGTAGCCAGGTAGTCGCTATAGACACCCGTCTACACTCGCTGTCAGGTCATTGCCACTGCATGCACCGCGCGACGAAGCTTCGCGCGGTAGCTCCAGGCGAAACACAGTGCCACGGGATAGCCCAGCATCCGCAGGGGGTTGAGGAAGTGGACCCAGTAAGGGCGGCTATACCAGCGAGCGATGCGGTTTCGCAGATACTTGTCGCTGTAGCCCCAGTCCGGCATCAGCATCCACAGCATCAAGGGAAAGACAAGAAAGGCGTCTACCGCGAAGGAAGCGCAGATGTCCCTGTAGAACAGCCTGTCGACCTCGTCCAGGTCGCCCACGCCGATACCGCCCTTTTGCACCAGCGCCTGGCATTCCGTCTCGTCGATCCCGATCTCGGTCCAGGCGTAGGAGATGATTTCCCAAACGGTGCGTACATCCATGAATGCGTCCCCCGTGAGTAGCCCTGATCCTCTATCGGCCGTGCAAGCGCGGCAAGGGATGATGCTCGCCGAGGCTCAGACGGCCGTCAATCATCGAAATGCCCGAGGCCTCATGAGCGGTTGCAAAGAGGTTTCGATTTGTACGGCTCATCAGCTCGTCTTCTCACCTGCCGGCGTAAACATCAGCGGCGTGTGGTGGTGTCCGGTTTCAGCAGGCCACAGTTCGCCCGGCAGCGTGATGCGCTTGCCGAGCTGAGGCCGGAACACGTCGTATTGCCCGGGCTCCAGGAACAGTTGAAGGCGGTCGGCCGTAATGACGCTTTCATCGGAATCGAGCATGCAGACCTGAGTCGGCAGTTGCAGGACGTAGTAGGTTTCGGGCGCGTCCCCGTTCTGGACGCTCTCGTAGTTGGGCGGACCTGGAAACGTGACGCGCTCAAGGACGCCAGTGAGGCGAACCGTCGCCGGCTGACCTGGCAGGCACTTGGCGTTCGCAGCATTCGATGCCGCGAGGAGCAAAAGCAGCAGAAGAGCGAGAGATCGTGGCATGAGCGTCGACTGCTACTGGACCAATAACGTGGCGGTGGAAGATCCTCGCCGAGCCATGGAAAGCCGTCAATCAGCCCAATGTGCTGCCCGGCTTCCCCGATACCAGCATTTTCTGCATAAGTGTCTCAGAATTCGACCACGCTTAGAGGACCGTCGAAGCCATCCGACAATTGCTCAGCAAGGAGGACGGCATCAGCGAGAGTCTCGCCTTGGCCATGAGAGGCGGTAAGCATGAAGTAGGGGGTTGAGCCGTCGCCCGTGCACAGATCATCGATCGCTTCCTCAATCCGCGCGGCGTCTACACCTACAACACCGACGTACTTAACCCCCTCTCGAATCCAGTCGGCAACCAACGGCTCGAGATCGGTTCGATAGCCGTGCAGCGAGTGCAAAACGATCTTGCGGGGGGTGCTCATTGGGTTAACCCTGGGCTGGTTGTTTGATTGTGACGCCTTAAGGAGCGGCCACAAAGGGGCAATCGCTCCCCCGGAAGATGTGGTGAAGGGCATCCTGCAATGCCAGGTACTCCGAATGGACCAACTGGAACACGATGGTGAGAATCGCCACGCCGCCCCTCGCCATTGGCGAATCTGGAGCGAACGTGATCCGGGCACGGCTACGGCTGAGCAGGAACTGAGAGATGCCACCATAGCCCGAGGTTTCCTGACCGGACCATTCGACATGATAGGTGTCCATCCCCAATGCCACGTCCTGTTCGTCGAACGCGAATGCGCGCTGGAGGACGAGATAGGTTGTGGTATCGAACATTTGGTCGGCGAAGCCGACCAAATGGCACTCTCCCTCTGGGTGTCCTACCGCGACGCTTCCAGCATGAAGTAAGAACGATGACATTCCGATGCCTGCTCCCTTAATTGAATGACCGGACCTGTGCACGGAAGCTTGGTGACGCGCGAGTCCGAGCAGTCAGGCCGATAAAGCGCTGCCACCGTACGCGGCCGGTGCAGCGGGCCGAGCAGTGGCACAGCAGGTGCAGGATGCCCGAGTCAGTCCTCCGCGGACAGGCTTACCACCAGTTCGCCGTCGCGCACGCGCACGTGCAACTTCTTGCCGATGGCGAAGCCCAGTTCCTCCATCCAGCGGCCGGCCAGGCGCAAGGCGGGCATGCGCTTGCCGTTGGCGGAATGGCCGCAGCCGACGGTGCAGTGCTGCGGTGGGCGTGTGCGGCGCGGCGCGCGTTGCTGGCGGGCGAGATCGGCGGCGTCGGCCGCGGCGATCTGTTCGGGCGTCAGCATGGGGATGAGCTCGGACTCGACGATGATCCAGTTCGGGCAGCAGGTTGCCTTGCGCGTGGCACGCTTGCGCGCAGGGGTGGGACGGGATGACGGTGGATGCATGGCGAAGCCTTCCTTGACGGCCAGAAACCCGCCGCCGACCGGCGACGGGATGTCGGGAGGTTAGAAACCGAAGACAGACGGCGGGCGTATTCCCCCGAAGGGTGTTGTATTAGCCGCCCTCCCGACGTAGGCATCGCGTCGGTTGCGCCTGAGAACCAGGCACAAAAAACCCACCGGGATTTCGGAGGTGGGTACCGCTGTCTTAGGAGTTTCTACGCTCCTTGGGTAGCAGATTGCTACTGGCTGTTTCGAATGTCAACTGATATACGTGGCGAAATCGCAGGATTGAAAGTGAACTCGATCCTACTGTCGCAGACCACTTTCCGCCTCATACCAGACATGCAATCAAGCCACACAGCGAAGCGACATCAAGCTTGGACGGGTTGTTATGCTCAAGCCTTTGGATATCACTCGCACCCAATACCATCGTTATCGCGGTCCAGCTTGGGAGCGTACCCAGGATCGCCACGGCGAACCGGTGCGGCGCCCGCGACCCGAACTTCGGCGCAGTTGGCAAACGGCTGAGAGCTACCGCTGGTCCGGGCCGGAGCAGAGAAGCTATGCCGAGGAACGGTGGAGGTGCGAGCGCCAGAAGCAGCGCCCTGGTGGCAATGGTAATCGCCGGTCTTTCGGTTGTTGTGGCAACCTTCGGCGTTCAGACCGCCCGGATGTGCAAGTGCCAATGCCGGAACAAGCAGGGTGGTTAGGGCCGCGAAGACGAAGATTGCGTGCATGTTATCTGCCATCTCGGAGGATTGGGGTCAGAAGATTTATTTCCCCCGGCCCCGTTATTGCGCAAGAACAAAGAAGTCGCACTGCCGGAGCTCATCGTTTATTTTTTCCTGAGGCCTGCCCACTCCTCCCAGAGTGATCTCCCATCCAACTGAGCCGAACATGCATGCTCGGGCGATTGCGTCGGCTTGGTTGTGCTTTAGCAACGTGTCGTGAAACTCCTTGCGCTCCCTGTCGAGACCGCCCGGGCTGGCGATGAATACCTTGTACGACGTTATTTGTGTTGGCATCGCGTTTTAGAGAATTGGACGAGAACGGGTAGCAGGGCCAAGTGTTGCGACTGACGGGCGCGGAGGGCTAACGCCTGAATTAAGCCGCGCGACGAAGTGGCGTCGGCTTGAATGAGCTGTTACGCAAACGCCTCAGATGTTCCATCGGTGTATATCGCGTTTGAGGCTACGAAACTGCATTTCATGTTCGAGAGGTCTGTCGATAGCATCCACTGATGTTCGGGGATGAACTGATTGAAGGTAAATCCGATGCCCGGATTGGAAAGCGGCCGTCCCGGGGTCATGGGGTCATTGATCGTGACGTGAAGGCGAAACTTTACGTCGCCAAACAGATCGCAGAACTCTATAGCTCCCTTTACTGCCCGTGTCGGCTTCGAGTCTTTTGAGAGCGTGTAGACACAATCAAACCAGATGTGCTCCTCGTAATCACCCCGGTCGAAGCGCTTTTTAGAAACGGACAACGCAACTAACGGATCTTTAGGCGTGCCCAGCGGTGGCGGAGCCGAACTGTAGTCAGGTTGGTGAGTTCCACCGGCCGCCTCCAACAAAGCGAGTCGGCGTTCAATTTCAGTGACACGCTCTTCTAGAGTGCTCATCAAAACCCCTTTGTTTGCCTAACGCCTGAGTTAAGCGGTGCCACGAAGTGGCGTCGACTTGAATGAATTGTTAGCTGGACTGATTCCAGACGCTAGGGGTGCTGCTGCCTACTTCTGCTGCTGCCTCATAGTAAGAGATGCCAGAACTAGACGCAGCATTATTGACATCTTTCTTTGTCGCGTTAATGGCACCTTCTGGCGTGGCAGTTTCCGCAAACCTTGCCCAGAAAGTTGTCGTGAGTTTTAGACGCGTCCATTGTTCTTTGGCTAGATAGTCATAGAACTTCTGCCGCGCTTCATCCGAGACACCGCGATTGAGATCAACGGTGAGCATTACATAGACCGTCATTGGAACCTCCTTGTGGCTTGGGTACGGCTAACGCCTGAATTAAGCCGCGCCACGAAGTGGCGTCGGCTTGAATGAAATGTTAGGTAATCAGATGAACTTAATTTGCGACGGCTCTACCTCTAGGACCTGACCATCATCCCTTTCAACGATAGCCGACGACTTCTGAAGAGGATTGTTGCCCTCGTCGTAGGTAATCATGGTGCCGTACTGAATGAAGTTTCCTTCCTCCTCCTTATGTGCCCAGCGAACAACACACCTTCTTGTATCTGTCACTTCACATCTCCATTGTTGATGGTTGGCGCCTAACGCCTGAATTAAGCCGACCCGCGAAGCGGCTTCGGCTTGCGAGAAAATGGGGTCAGAGTGCACTTCTGAGTGCCAGGCATAGAGAAAGTGCACTCTGACCCCATTTTGCTCCATTTTGCTGGTCTTCAATGAATTCGCAAGGCTCGTTAGTTGGAAGCATAGGGTTCCTAGCGGCTTAAGATCTGTTTATCCAAGCCGCGAAACGAGAACTGCGGTTGGAGTGGGATTTCGCACCCCATTTTTTGTAGAGACACCGTACGGATAGAATTTTAAGCATCACCATCAATAGGTTCCAGCGCGCAGCCCGTAATTTCTGAGATGGCCATGACAAAGGCGATCAAAATTTGCTCATCCGAGAGATCTGAGAAGATTGGAAAATCAGTAGCGTTACCGGCCGGGCCGGCTCCAAGCCTTTCCACACGTACCACATTGAGATAGCGGCCGTCTTTGGCACCTGCCCAATCCTTGTTTGTCCCTGACCTATTCTGTATCCACGCACGTTTGAATCCACCTGCTGCTTGTTGCCACTCGATGAAAAGCTGGTCTTTTGCGTCTCGCTGGAATTGCATAGTCGATGTCATCTATTAGTGTGAGACCTTACGGCCAAATTAAGACATGGAAATTGGCTCGATTTTTAGCGCGTTGTAGGCTGCAATATATAGCTGTGCACACAAACCTTACTTGCTCCAGTGGCCAAGCACCCACTCCCAGTTGTGCGTGGAGTAGTCCCAGCGCCAATGTGCGCGGACCCACTTGGTCTTGCCAAGTGGACGCAAAGTCTGCATGTTTTGTAGTCTGTCCGGTGGCTTAGGAGGTTTAGGAGGATGGAACTTTTTGATCGCCATTCATTATCTCCTTCAATTCCACAAAACTCATAAATTACAGAAGCACGGCATAAAGAGCAGCCAATATTAATCCTGTCACACCCCTGATTATGATTAAGTGCTTGGAAGATATGACGAAACCATTGCCCTTATCCGATCAGCATGATGATAGATATCATCCGGCGATTCGATATTGAATACCTCCTCTTCCTTGTTCTGATTGAACAAGCCAATCTTGAGTTTCTCCAAGTTATTGAAGCGCAATCGGCAGATTGGCTTCCTGTTATTGTCATCGAGAAGAATCGCGCAATAGCTCATCGCATCTCTCATCACGACACGCTTGGTACTGACCAGCTCCCGCACAATTGCGCGAACAATATGGAAACCTTCGACTTCTTCTTGAGTCGTTATCGACTGTGGTTCTGTCGTGGATGGCTGCGCTTGCGCCTCTACGGCGGTCGGTGTCGACACTTGGGCCAGATCGGGAACCGATAAGGATTCCGGAGACATCGCACCTTTCAGTCGCTCGTTGATCTTCTCGCCAACGAGCTGGTCGAAGGCGCGGCGGGTAATCAACGTGAACTGGTCCCGCACCGCCGGGGTGAACCTGCGTGCACCGATGAGATCGGACGACACCAGCCGGACGAATTCTTCTGATGGTTGTGCCATCCATTCGGCAAGGCGCGTTTGAATGGCACGCGTGTACTTCAGTTCGTTTGCCGTGTTGAGTATTGCGTCCAGATCGAATGCGGTCTTCGCGAACTTCTTGAGCTCCTCGACATCGCGTTCCTTGAAGTCGAGGATGTTGAACTCGAAGAATGGCTTTTCGTCCATTTTGTTGGGCTGCTCCAGGTCGGTGAAGAACCGATAGAGCAATCCATTGGTGAGCACGCCAAAACGCGCTTCGGTCACATGGAAGTAGCGAAAAAGCTGCCCCGCATGGTTGATGCTTAGGTCACCGCCTGCCTTCTTGCATTCGAACAGGATGATTGGCTTGCCGTCGCGCAAGATGGCGTAGTCGACCTTCTCGCCTTTCTTGGTGCCGATATCGGCAACGATCTCTGGCGTGACTTCGAGCGGATCGAAGACGTTGTACCCAAGGATCTGGATCAGAGGCATCACCATCGCGTTCTTGGTGGCCTCTTCGGTCTGAATCATCGCGCGCGTACTAACGATGCGCGCCGCAAGCAGGCGCAGCTGGTCAACAAAGTCCATGGATGTCCCTTCCCCCCGAATTGACGATCCTGTTGTAGCACGACGCAATGCGGCGCGTGGAGACAAATGTAGATTCTGTCCCAGAGTTGCTTCCTTGCGACGACGCCTCGCGTTATCGGAGGAGCCGCTGCCTGCTTATGCCCTGCTGGATCAGGGCAAGTCCACAGCGTTATTGCGCTGCGTCACCTCTTCCACTTCGCTGTCGGTAACGATCCGCAGCCGTGCGCCTTTGCCGTTACCACCGGCCGGCGATGCCAACCGCACCCTCGCGGTCCTAGGCTCCAAATCCCGCGGCGCCCCCAACCCAGCAAACCCCGCCCGCGCCAATTCCCGGCCACGCGCGTCTTCCAGCACTACGTATCCCGCCGGCGCATCCGCATGGCCGAGGCTGTGCACGGTGACGTCGATGGCCTCCGCGCTCACCCGCACATCGCCACGCCCAATCCCCAGGTCCGGCCGCTGTTCGACCGGCACCGCCGCAGGCGCGATGAGTTCGAACTCCATCACCACCGTCTTGCCGGCGGGGAATTCCACCTCCACCGCCCCGCTCTTCTCGAACGCGAACTCGCGCGTGGCGGCCTTGCCGTCGATGCGTCCGTCGCCATCGCGATCGAGGCCCGAACGCATGCGCCATTGCCCGGCGGCGACGTTCCAGCCGGTCATCTGCGCCCGCTGCAGCTTGCCGCCGATGTTGTGGCCGATGACGGTGAAGCGGTCCTGGCGCGGTTTGGGCAGCAGCAGGGCGACCTGCACGGCGCCTTCGGGGTCGGTGAAGCGCCAGCTGACGGTGTGGCCGGGGTAGGTCTGGTTGCGCTTGAGGGCTACGCCGCCCAGGCGGGCGCGCTGCAGGTTTACGGTGGGCGATTCGACGCGGTCGCTCCACCAGTGGCCTTCGGTGTTCATGTAGAAGCTCTGCAGTTTGTCGCGGGTCTCGGCGCGGTACAGGGCTTCCAGCCAGGCGGTGTCGCCGCTGGCTTCCCAGGCGGCGTGGTGGGCGAAGTCGGGGACGGCATCAGGTTTGGCGGCGGCCTTGGCCAGGTCGTCGCCCCAGCTGTCGCGCTTGCCGAGCAGGTCGAGGACGTTTTCGTTGAGCAGTGACAGGCCCGCCGGGCCGGCGTTGGCGACGCGGTAGTCGATGGGCTTGAGGTAGCGCGCCTCGCCGGTCCAGCGGTAGGCGGCCCAGAAGGTGTGCAGGGTGTCGGCACCGCCGGTGCCTTCGAACAGTTCGCCGCCGCGGGTTTTGCCGGTGGTCCAGTTGATCTCGTTGGGCAGCGCCCATTGGCCCTTGGCGTTGGTGTAGGCGTGGGCGAGGTAGCCGTCGGCCAGGCCGGTGACGATGCGGCGGCTGTTGGGGTCGGCGTTGTAGCCGCCGAGCAGCATGGCCGGGTGCAGCACCGGGAACGAGTAGGGTTTCTGCCACTGCCAGTTCGGCTCGCGGTAGACCTTGCGCCCGCCGAACCAGTTGCTGGCGAACAGCAGGTGGCCTTGCGGGTTGACCTGGATGATGGTGTCGAAGGCCTTCACCGTGCGCATCAGGCGTTCCACCGTCAGCGGGTCGCCCCAGTTGAGGTAGAGCATGGCGCTGTTGATGTTGATGCCTTCCTCGTAGGAATGCAGTTCGTCGGTCTCGATGGTGGACAGGCCGTCGGTGAACATGCCGTTGCGGTAGTTGGCGTCGGACAGCGCGGTCAGCGAGGCGTTGAGTTTGTCCGGGTCCACGCCCATCAGGGCCACGCCCGGCCATTGCTGGGTGAGGTCGGAATCGTCGGAGATGCCGCCGCCGAAATCGCCGTAGGCCACCTGGCGCTGGTCGATCCACCAGTTGACGTAGCGGCGCGTGGCCTTGAGGTCTTCCAGTTGCCAGAACGCCCAGGCCGGCACGCCCTTGGGCGGGGTGGGCAGGTCCACCGGCAGCGCGCCCTGGTTGCCGTAGCTGATGTCGTTCCAGTATTCGCGGCCGAGTGCGTTGTCCGGGTCCACGCGCAGCAGGTCGGTGATGTCGGCATCCAGGCGCGCGTACAGCAACTGGCGCTTGGAGGTGGTGTGTTCCTCGACCAGGAAACCCCAGTTGTCCTTGACTTGGTTGAAGCGGTCGGCGATGTGTTCGGCCTTTGCCTGGTCGCGCGGCTTGAACAGCAGGCGCAGTTGCGCGCCGTCCAGCGCGCGCGCGTCGAAGCCGGGCGCGGCGGAGGCGATGCTGAGCATCAGGCTGTCGTTGGTGAGGATGCGGTCGCGCAGGTCCAGCCACAGCGTGCGCGCCTGGCCGGGCTTGACCGACACCGACACGTCGAGCATGTCGCGCGCCGGCCAGATCGGGTCCTTGATGCGGAGGTTGAGCGGGATCAGGCCGTCGTGGGTGGCGGGCAGGTCCAGCGCCGGCAGGTCGATGGCGATACCGTCCAGGCCGTCGTGCATGTTCTCCCAGCCGTAGGACCAGCTGCGCATCAGCGGTTGGTCCGCCGGGGCGTCGCCGAGGCTGGAGGGGATCAGCACGTGCACGATCGGCAGCGACGGCGCGGCGGATTTTTCGTCGCTGCGCTTGCGCGTGGGCGCCTTGCTGGGCAGCGCGACCACGGTGCTGCGTTCGCCCGGCGGGTAGCGGCCGGCGATGTAGCTGCGCAATGCGGCGAGGTTGGCGTAGTCGGGCGCGGTGTCGCTGCGCACGGTGTAGCTGAGGGTGGCGCTGGGAGCTGACGGCGGTGCGCCGGCGCTCACGTCGTAGGCCCAGATTTCCTGGATCGGGGTTTCCTGCGCGGTGTTGGCGAAGCGCAGGTGGCCGCCGCGGCGGCGCTCGAACTGGTCGACGCTGCGCACGATGCCTCGGCTGCGCTGGAACAGCGGCGCGGGTGTTTCATCAGCTGCGGCGTAGCTGGCCTGGCCGTAGGCGGCGCCGCGCAGTTCGATGCGGTTGAACGGTTCGTCGGGCAGCGCCAGGTCCAGCGCCTTGCCGCCTTCGACGTAGACGTTCCAGTCGGGCAGCTGGAAGTAGTCGTCGCGGCCGGGCAGGCGCGAGCGGTTGTAGACGCCGGGCCAGGTGGTCTCGGCGATGCCGTCGGTGGCCTTCCACATCCACTGCTTGAGGTCCTTGGCGTCGGCGAATTCGACCTTGCGGATGCGGGTGGACGGTGCGTCCAGCGCGGGTGGCGCGTGGCCGTGATCCCAGCCGAAACGATGCAGCCAGGCGTTGCGCGCTGCGTCGGCGCGCGGCGGTTCGGCAGCGCGCGGTTCCTGCTGGCGCACCAGGGCCGCGGCGCCGGCGGCGTCGAGCATGCGGTCGTAGACGCGGATCTCGTCGAAGTCGCTGCCGCGCAGGAAGTTGTAGCGGCTCTGCACCTGGTGCGGGGCCATCACCCGCCCGGCCAGGCCGAGCTGGTCGAGCGCGGCGTCGAAGTCGAGCGAGCCGCCGTCGGCGCAGGCCTGCGCGCACTCGGCGCGCGCGGCTTCCTTGCCGTCCACGTACAGGCGCACGCCGCGGGTTTCGTCCCAGGCGAAGGCGAGGTGGGTCCAGGCGCTGGCGGATGGATTCTTGTCGAGGGTGAACGACACGCGCGTGCGCGCCAGGTTGGCGTCGGTGACGAAGGCGTCGAAGCCGTGGCCGTTCCAGTCGATGCGCAGCCAGGCCATGTCCCAGCTGCTGTGGTCGGCGTAGCCGACGCGGAAGATCACGAACGGGGCTTCGCCGACCGGATAGCGCGAACGCCAGAAGAAGGAGAGCGTGCCGCGTTGGGTGTAGAGGTTGCCGGGCGCGTTCCAGGCGAGGACGCCGTCGTCGGCCCATTCGATGGCGTTGCCCTTTACGCCGGTGGGGACCAGCGCGACCTTGTCGCGGAAGTTGGGTTTAGCGTCGCCTTTGGCGATGTCGGCGTCGAAGCCTTTGTCGGCGGAAACGCGGAACAGGAGGTCGGGGGCGGTGGTGGTGGGTGCGGGGGCGGCGAAGGCCGGGAGTGCCAGGCAGGACAGCATGGCCAGGCAGTGGGCTAGGAGGCGGTTGCCGGTGGTGGGGGGTGTTTGGCCTGTCCGTGCGGAGCAGCGCGCGTGCGGGGCGCGGTCGCGCGATGGTGGGTGCCTGTCGCGGCTGAAGCCGCTCCTACAGGGGAACATCGTTGCGGCAGCGCGCGTGGCGCTGCGGCGGATTTCGTCTTCCATATCGCTCCTTTGCGATCGCCGTGCGCGCGTGCCGCCGCATGGCGATCCTCCCTACCCCCGATCCGGCGAGTATGCAGGCAGCGGCGCGCTGCCGGTGCCGCGCACGTGGCGCGACACCGGCGGGCGCAGACTTCAGAACTTGTAGCGCAGGCCGAGCAGGTACTGGCGGCCGGTCTCGCTGTACTGCAGCGGCAGCTGCGAGGTGGAGCCGACCCATTCGTCGGACGGTTCGTTGGTCAGGTTGATGCCTTCCAGGCTCAGCTCCAGGTGGTCGTCGATCTTCCAGCTGATCGAGGCGTCCACCGTGTTGACCGCGGTCATGCCGTGCACGTCGAAGCCGGTCTCGGTGGCCGGCACCTGGGTCAGGTATTCGTCGCGGTGGGTGTAGGACACCCGCGCGCTGAGCTGCTCGCCCTGGTAGAACAGGGTGCCGTTGTACGAGTTCTTCGACAGGCCGGTCAGGTCGGTTTCCAGCGAGGCCGCACCGGTCGAGGTCAGGTACTGGATCTTCGAATCGACGTAGGTGTAGTTCAACTGCACGCCGAGGTTGCTCCACTTGCCCGGCAGGAACGCGAAGGGCTGCGTGTAATTCAACTCGACGCCCTTCAGGTCGCCGCCGGGGGTGTTGAGCGGCACGCTGAACACGAAGTCGTCGTTGACGCTGGCACCGGTGCCGTCGAGCAGGCTGGCCGGCAGGCCGCTGGCCGAATACGGCTGGGTCACGCGGGTGGTCTGCACGAAGCTCTCGATGTCCTTGTAGAACACCGCCGCGCCCAGCATCGCGCCGTCCTGGAAGTACCACTCGAAGCCCAGGTCGGCGGTCTTGGCGCGGATCGGTTCCAGATCCGGATTGCCGCCGCTGACCGTGCGCGCGCCGCCGGACACATTGACGGTGACGCCCGGGGTCAGGCTGCCCAGGCCCGGACGCGACATCACCTTGGCCGCGCCGAAGCGCACCAGGAAGTCCGGCGAGAGTTCGGCGACCAGGTTCAGCGACGGCAGCGTGTCGTTGTACTCGCGGTTGACCGTGGTCTGCACCACTCCGGTACCGACCGTGGCATAGCCGGTGGATTCCTGCTTGGTCTTGACGTAGCGCACGCCGAGGTTGCCGTTGACCGGGATCGAGCCGATGTCGAAGCCGAACTGGCCCATCAACCAGGCGCCACGGTCCTTCTCTTCGACGCTGCGCGTGTTCACCGCGCGCTCGGCCAGGGCGAAGGTGCCGGTGCCGCTGTAGATGTCCAGCGCATTGGCCACCGCATCTAGGTCCGGCACCACCCAGCTGCCCGGGCTGCCGCTGACGCCGCCGAGATTGGCCAGCTCAGTCATGTTGACCGGCACGATGCGGGTGCCGCCGGCGAAGGTCGGGACCGACACTTCCGAGGCGCGACGCAGTTCCTTGGTCTTGAACGTGTAGTCCTTGGCCAGCACGCCGCCGCGCAGGCTGAAGCCCGGGCCCAGGGTCCACTCGAAGTTCAGGCTGCCGGTGTCGAAGGTGTTCTCGACGTACTGCGGACGCAGGCGGATTTCCGCCAGGGTCCAGCCGCTGCCGTCGGTGGGATCGACGCCGTAGTTGAAGACCGGCGAACGGCTGTTGCCGCGGTAGTCGTACGAATAACCATCGACGTTGAGCTTGTCCATGATGATCGTGGTCTGGATCGGGTTCTCGTGCTTGGAGCTGGAGGTGCCGATCTGGCCGTCGATCTTGAAGGAGTCGCTGAACTTGTGCTCGCCGTTGAGGGTGAGCTGCTTGAAGACGGTATTCCACTCGTCGTAGCGCTGCTCGGAGCGGATGTCGACATCGTCGAACTCGCCGTACAGCAAGGCGCCGGTGTTCGGATCGATGTAGCCGTTCTTGACGATGGTCTGCGGCTTGCCGCCCTGCGAGGCGCCACGGCTGAAGGAGATCGCCTCGATGTACTTCTCGGTGCGCTTGGCGTCGATCTTGGAGTACAGGCCGTCCAGCGAGAACTCGGTGTTCTTGCTCGGCTTCCACTGCAGCGAGCCGGTCACGCCGGTGCGCTTCTGCTCGTGCTCCATCAGCGTGTAACGCGGGAAACGCGGGTGGAACACGTCGGCGCTACGCGCGGCGGCGAACGGCGAGGCGGCGCTGAAGTTGCCGTTGCTCGGGCCGTTGGCCCAGCGCCCGCTGTTGCTGCCTTCTTCCAGGATCTGCCGCTCCGAGTACGCCACCGACAGCAATGCGCCGAAGGTGCCGTCGGCCCAGGTGTTGGCGATCAGCCCGGCCACGCGCGGGTCGGCCTTGTCGGACATGTCGTTGTAGCCGGCCTGGCCGTTGAGGGCCAGGGTGAAACCGTCGTAGTCGAACGGGCGCGCGGTCTTCAGGTCCACGGTGGCGCCGAGCGAGCCTTCCTCGACGTCGGCCGAGGCGGTCTTGCGCACCACCAGCTGGGTGAACAGGTCCGAGGCAAACACGTTGAAGTCGAAGCCGCGGCTGCGGTTGGAGCCGCCGGACTGGTCGGAGCCGCCGACCGTGGTCAGCGCTTCCATGCCGTTGACCCGCACGCGGGTGAAGTCCGGACCCAGGCCGCGCACCGAGATGCTGCGGCCTTCGCCGGCATCGCGGGTGATGACCACGCCGGGGATGCGCTGCAGCGATTCGGCCAGGTTGAGGTCGGGGAAGTCGGCGATGTCCTCGGCCACGATGGCGTCGACCATGCCGGTCTCGCCGCGCTTGAGGTCCAGCGCCTTCTCCACGCTGGCGCGGTAGCCGGTGACGGTGACCGTGTCGAGCTGGGTGGCCGGCTCGGAGGAGCCGGTCGCGGGCGCAGGATCCTGCGCGGGCACGTCCTGCGCCTGAACCACGCCGGCCTGCAGAGCCAGGCCGATCGAGAATGCGAGCAAGGTAACCGGTGTCTTCCGGCGTTCGGTACGAGATTGCATGTCCTCCCCTCCCAAGGGTTACATGAACTGCGTGATATTTCGGGCTGTTGCCGCGGATGACACCGCTGGTCAAAACCGACGTTAACAGTTGCGAAACATTGCGGCATCTTGCAGCGCAACAGAAAATCCGGCGAATTTGCAGGCTTTCGGCACAAAGCCTTGCCTGGCTTGGCGCGGCCGCTGCGACCGCTCGGCGTAGGTCGCCGCAAAAAATGACACCGATAGCCAATGGACTTGGCCGGGGCGGCCGTTCCCGGCATGCTGGGCCCCCTCTTCGACCGATCAGGATCTTCCCTGCCATGACCGCCTCCCGCATCGTCTGCTTCGGCGAACTGTTGCTGCGCCTCGGCGCCCCCGGCCACGAACGCCTGCTGCAATCGCCGCGACTGGACGTGCATGTCGGCGGCGCCGAGGCCAACGTCGGCGTGTCGCTGGCGCATTTCGGCCACGACGTGGCGATGGTCAGCGTGCTGCCGGACAACCCGCTGGGCGAAGCGGCCGCCGGCGAATTGCGCCGGCACGGCGTGGACACCCGCGGCGTGCGCTTCGTGCCCGGGCGCATGGGCCTGTATTTCCTGACCACCGGCGCCGGGCACCGCCCCAGCGAGGTCACCTACGACCGCGCCGGCTCGGCGTTCGCGCTGGCAGAAGCGGACGCCTACGACTGGCCGGCGCTGCTGCAGGGTGCGGACTGGCTGCACCTGTCCGGGGTGACCCCGGCGCTGGGCGAACGCGGCGCGGCCGCGGCGCTGGCGGCGGCGCGCAGCGCGCGCGCGCTCGGCGTGCGCGTGTCGTTCGACGGCAACTACCGGCCCAAGCTGTGGGAGGCCTGGAACGGCGACGCGCCGGGCATCCTGCGCCAGCTGCTGGCGCAGGCCGACGTGCTGTTCGCCGACTACCGCGACCTGGGCGTGGTGCTCGGCCACCAGTATCCGCAGGACAGCGCGCAGGCGCGGGTGGAAGCCGGCGCGCGCGACGCCTTCGCTGCGTTCCCGCAGCTGCAGGCGATGGCCTGCACCCAGCGCGTGGCGCACAGCGTGGACCACCACAGCCTGGGCGCGATGCTGCTGCGCCGCGACGGCCGCGTGGCGCAGGCGCCGAGCGAGGAGCTGACCGGCATCGTCGACCGCATCGGCGGCGGCGATGCGTTCGCCGCGGGCGTGCTGCACGGCCTGAGCCAGGGCTGGGACGACACCGCCACGATCCGCTTCGGCCTGGCCGCCGGCTGCCTGAAGCACTCGGTGCCGGGCGATTTCCATCCGCTGGGCGAAGCCGATGTGCAGGCTTGCGTGGGGACGTCGCGGTTCGATGTGAAGCGGTGAGGGGCTGGGATTGGGGAGTCGGGATTGGGGATTCGTAAGAGCGTTGGCTGCGGCGTTTTTGCGTGTGGGTTGGCGTTGTTGGCCATTCGTTTTTCTGTCGCGGCTGAAGCCGCTCCTACAGGGGCAGCGCGCGCGGTTCTTTTGTAGGAGCGGCTTCAGCCGCGACAGGAAAATGAAGCGGTCGCGATGCCAGCCCCATGGCAATCGCGGCATCGACGCCACCACGAATCCCGAATCCCCCATCCCCCATCCCCCATCCCGGCCTTTGCAGAAGCGGCTTCACCCGCGAGCTGCGACACGCTTCAGCCGCCGGGTGGCGTCCATTGAGGCGTGGTGCGGACCTTCCTGCAATGCTCGGCACCGCGGCGGCTATGGTTTCCCGCGTCGCGACTGAAGTCGCTCCCACAAGGAGCGCCCGCCGCCGCCTGGATTGCGCAGGTCGCCACTGTGGGAGCGACTTCAGTCGCGACGCAGGACGCCATCGAACGCGCCTGGCTCCAGGCGCCGGCCGGACCTTCGATCCGATGCGCGCCGCGGTCGTTTCATCGGTCCGGTCGCGGCTGAAGCCGCTCCTACAGAAGCGCGCATCTCCCCTGTAGGAGCGGCTTCAGCCGCGACAGACACCCAACGCAAAACGGCCGGCATCGCTGCCGGCCGCCTCTTCAATCCCGAATCCCGGCTGTTCCAATCCCGAATCCCGAATCCCCAATCCCGGCTGTTCCTACAGCTCGATGCAATCGAACTTCACGTCCGGATCCACCTCGGCGTCGTAGTCCACGTCCTTGCGCTCGAAGCCGAACAGCTTGAGGAATTCGTGCTTGTAGCCGGCGTAGTCGGTGAGCTGGAACAGGTTCTCGGTGGTGACCTGCGGCCATAGCGCCTTGCATGCGTCCTGCACGTCGTCGCGCAGTTCCCAGTCGTCCAGGCGCAGGCGGTTCTGCTCGTCGGTGGCCGGCGCCTGGCCGTCTGCGCGGTACATGCGCTCGCGGAACAGGCGGTCGAGCTGGTCGATGGTGCCTTCGTGCAGGCCCTTTTCCTTCATGATCTTGTAGACCATGGAGATGTACAGCGGCATCACCGGGATCGCCGCGCTGGCCTGGGTCACCACCGACTTGAGCACCGCCACGTTGGCGCTGCCGCCGCTTTGCTGCAGGCGCGCGTGCAGGCGCTGCGCGGTCTGGTCCAGATCCACCTTGGCCTTGCCCAGCGCGCCGTGCCAGTAGATCGGCCAGGTGATCTCGGTGCCGATGTAGCTGAAGGCCACGCTGCGCGCGCCCGGCGCGAGCACGCCGGCGGCGGCCAGCGCGTCGATCCACAGTTCCCAGTCCTGGCCGCCCATCACGGTGACGGTGTCTTCGATCTCCTGCTCGGTGGCCGGCTCGATCGAGGCCTCGATGATCGCGTCCTTGTTGGTGTCGATCGCGGTGGCGGTGTAGGTCTGGCCGATCGGCTTGAGCGCCGAGCGCTTCACTTCGCCCGTGCCGGGCAGCTTGCGCACCGGCGAGGCCAGCGAATACACCACCAGATCGACCTGGCCACCCATCTCGGTCTTGATCAGTTCGATCACCTGCGCGCGCGCTTCGTCGGAGAACGCGTCGCCGTTGATCGACTTGCTGTACAGGCCCTGCGCCTTGGCGAATTTGTCGAACGCGGCGGAGTTGTACCAGCCGGCGGTGCCGGCCTTCTTGTCGCTGCCCGGCTTTTCGAAGAACACGCCCAGCGTGTCGGCGCCGAAGCCGAACGCGGCAGTGATGCGCGAGGCCAGGCCGTAGCCGCTGGAGGCGCCGATCACCAGCACCTTCTTTGGCCCATCGCTGCGCACGCCGCGCGCACGCGTGGTCTCGATCTGTTCGAGCACGTTGCGCTCGCAGCCGAGCGGATGCGTGGTGGTGCAGATGAAACCGCGAACTTTCGGGTGGATGATCAACGTGGTGTCCTCTCGGCAAGATGCCCCGCGGCATCTTAATGTCTGCGCGGCGTGCGCAGAAGAGCCGACTGCAGCAGACGGCATGGTATGGAGGTGGCGCGGCATGCGGCGGCTGTCCTGGTGCGGATCTGTGAGGCAGGGCGCTGGACTGGCACGGCCGATCGGTGGAACGTGTTCCTGGCATGCGCTTTGGCTGCAGCCGTTGCGGGTCTGCGCGTCGCGACTGAAGTCGCTCCCACAAGGGGCGACGTTCGCTGCCGGAATACCGCAGCCCTCGGCTTCATTGTGGGAGCGACTTCAGTCGCGACTGCATCCGCCGCCGGTCTCGCGACACGCGTGCCGTATCCGCCCGCTCAGATGATCCGCAGCGTGATCGCCTTGAGCACCGCGCGGGTGCGGTCGCGGGTGCCGAGCTTGTCCAGGATCGTGGAGACGTAATTCTTCACCGTGCCCTCGGCCAGGAACAGGCTGCGCGCGATCTCCTTGTTCGAGTAGCCGCCGGCGAGCAGGCGCAGGATCGCCACTTCGCGTTCGTTGAAGGTGTCGCGCGGCGCGTCCTCGTCGCGGTAGCGGTAGCGCGCGCGGACCGGGTCGGTGCTGACCGGCTGCAGCAGGGTCTCGCCCGCGGCCACGCGCACGATCGCATCGCGCAGGTCCTCCGGTGCGGCGTCCTTGAGCAGGAAGCCCTGCGCGCCGGCGTCGGTGGCGCGCAGCAGCAGGTCGGCGTCGTCAAAGGTGGTCAGCAGCAGCACCGGGGTGGCGTCGCCGCGCGCGCGCAGCCGTTGCAGCGCCTGGATGCCGTCCAGCCCGGGCATGCGGATGTCGCTGAGCACCACGTCCACCGGCGTGGCCGCCAGCGCGGCCAGCAGCGCGTCGCCGTCGTCGGCCTCGCAGGCCACGACGATGCCCTGGGTCTGCAGCAATGCGCGCAGGCCGGCGCGTACCAGGATCTGGTCGTCGGCCAGGGCGATGCGCAAGGCGCTCACAGCGGCAACCGCGCGGTCAGTTGCATGCCGCCCAGCGGCGTGCGGCCCAGCTCGAGCCGGCCGCGCAACGCGGCCAGGCGCTCGCGCATGCCGGCGATGCCGTTGCCTTCCTGGATACGCTCGGCACGGCGGCCGTCGTCCTCGATGTCCACGCGCAATTGCCCATCCTCATGATGCAGACGTATCTGTACCTCATCGGCATCGGCATGCCGGGCGGCGTTGGTCAGCGCTTCCTGCACCAGCCGCAGCAGGGTCTCGGCCAGCTGCGGATCGGTGATGCGCACGTCCGGTGCGATCTGCAGCCGCAATTGCGGCCGCGGGAACGGCGCAGCCAGCGCGCGCAGCGCGGTCTCCAGGTCCAGGCCGCGGTCGTCGCGCAGCGACTGCACCACGTTGCGGATATCGGCCAGCAGCTCGCCGGACAGGCGCTCGACCACGCCGAGTTCCTCGCGCCGCGCCAGGTCCGGATCGGCCAGCAGCAGGCGCAGGTTGATCCGCATCGCGGTCAGCTTGTGCCCGGCCACGTCGTGCAGCTCGCGCGCCAGGCGCAGGCGCTCGGCATCGCGCGCGCTGTCGGCCAGCAGCGCGCGCGTGGCCAGCAGGTCGGCGTTGACCCGGGCCAGCGCTTCGCGGGCGAGTTCGGTGGTGCGCGCGTAGTGCGCGGACAACGTGGCGAAGGCGTGGAAGCCGGCGTAGATCAGGGTGGTCAGCAGCGCGCGCTTGAAACCGGCCGTGGACAGCAACAGGAACGTGCCCAGGTTGACCAGCAGTGCCAGCATCAGCACCCGGCGCGGCTCCCACAGCAAGGCCACCTGCGTCACCACCACCACCAGCAGCACCGGCGCGGTGCCGACGCCCGGTTCCAGCCACACCAGGGCCAGCGCCGCGGCGGCTTGCAGCCATAGCGCGGCATCGCGCAGACGCGGGGCGGGCAGATATCGGTAGCCAAGCAACAGCAGCACGAACAGGCCGGCCACCGGCCAACGCAAGACGGCCGGCGCTTGCGGCTGCAACTGAAACGACCACAGCACGGTGGCCACGGTGGCCAGCCCGGCCAGGCGCTTGGGTTCGATCAGATCGTGCAGGAAGCGGTGCATGCCGCGGATGCTGACCGCGCGGCGCGGCGCCGGCAATGGGGCCGGCGCAGAAAGTGACTTCCGGCAGGTCGGATCGATGACCAGCGGCCCCTGTCCGCGCGCGCCGACACGGCCACACTGGCGGCACGCCATGGATGACGCGGCGGCCCGTTCACCAGGCGTCCAGCGCGATGGCGTACACCGACACTGCTCCCCACGAGGAAACGACGATGCACCTGACCCTGCGACATCCCGATCTGTGGTTCACCGTGCTGGGCGTGTGCTGGGGCGTCTACGAGATGCTGCTCAGCCACCGCCGCCGCGCGACCGATGGCGGCGCGCGCGACCAGGGCACGCTGCAGCTGCTGTGGCGCGTGCTGTACGCGGCGGTGGCGCTGGGTGTGCTGCTGGCCTTCGTCGGCGTGTGGCGCTATGCGCCGGCGCTGCAGGAGCCGGCGCGCTGGCTGGGCTGCGCGCTGCTGGCCGGCGGCCTGGCGCTGCGGCTGTGGGCGATCCGGGTGCTGGCGCGCTGGTTCACGGTGGACGTGACCATCCAGGACGACCACCGGCTGATCCGCCATGGGCCGTACCGCTATCTGCGCCACCCTTCCTACACCGGCGCGCTGCTGGCGTTCTATGGACTGGCGGTCGGCCTCGGCAACGTGCTGTCGCTGCTGGTGATCGTGCTGCCGGTGACCTGGGCGTTCCTGCGCCGCATCCGCGTGGAGGAAGCCGCGCTGACCCAGGCGTTCCCGCGCGAGTACCCCGACTACGCCGCGCACAGCTGGCGGCTGCTGCCGTTCGTCTGGTGAGGGACGGCCGATGGGCGCGCTCGACCTGACCCTCGCCGTCCTCCACCACCTCGCGTTCCTGCTGCTGACCGCCGCGCTGGTGGTCGAGTGGACGCTGCTGCGCGAACCGCCGCACGCGCTGCGGCTGGCGCGGCTGCTGCGCGCGGACGCCGCGTACGGGGCGGCGGCACTGCTGATCCTGGTCGTCGGCGGCCTGCGCGTGCACTACGGACTCAAGGGCCAGGACTACTACCTGCACAACCCGTGGTTCTGGGCCAAGCTGGGCGTGTTCGCGGCGATCGGGCTGCTGTCGCTGCTGCCCACGCTGCGGCTGCTGCGCTGGCGCCGCCAGGCCCGCCTGCAGCCGGGATTCGTGCCGCCGCCGGTGCAGGTGGCCGCGCTGCATCGCATCGTCAGCGCCGAACTGGCGCTGCTGGCGCTGCTGTTCGTGCTGGCCGCGACGATGGCGCGTTACGGCATGCTGTGATTGGTATGACCAAATTTTTAGGCAAAGTCCCTTCCGCAGTTGACTTTGCGGAATGCGAGACGATCTAATGGCTGCCCCGGTACGCCATCGGCAGTTATTGGTATGACCAATCCATCAGCACCCACGACGACAGGCGGGACGACCCCGCCAGCGGCAGGTCGCGGCTCGCGCGATGCGGCGCCGCCGGATGCTGAGTCGGCTCCCGGCGGCACCCGCCTCAGCGATCGCGTTGCCGCGCAGCTGCGGGCACTGATCGCAGAACGCGGGCTGCAGCCCGAGCAACGCCTGCCGGCCGAACGTGCGCTGGCGCTGGAACTGGGCGTGTCGCGCACCGCGTTGCGCGAGGCCATCGCCCAGCTCGCCAGCCAGGGCCTGCTGCGCGCCCGCGCCGGCGGCGGCACCTACGTGCAGCGCCCGCACACCCCCGAAGAGCGGGTGGTGGCGCCGCTGCAACCGTTCCTGCCGCTGCTGCAGGGCGATCCGGAATACCGCTTCGACGTGCTGGAGACCCGCCACGCGCTGGAAGGCGCCACCGCCTGGCACGCCGCACTGCGCGCCACCGACGCCGACCGCGCGCGCATCGCCGCTGCGTTCGAGGCGATGCTGCAGGCGCATGCGCAGGGCGATGCGGCCGCCGAGGCGCGCGCCGATGCCGACTTCCACCTGGCCATCGCCGAGGCCGCGCACAACCGCGTGCTGCTGCAGGTGATGCGCGGGCTGTTCGACCTGCTGCAGACCAATATCTCGCAGAGCCGGCAGAAGCTGTTCCAGTCGCCGCGCACCTTCGCCCCGCTGCTGGCGCAGCACCGCGCGCTGCGCGACGCGATCCTGGCCGGCGAGCCGGAACAGGCGCGCGACGCCGCACACGCGCACCTGGCCTTCGTGCACACCTCGCTGCGCAGCCTCGACGAAGACGACGCGCGCCGCGCGCGCGCCTCGCGCCTCCCCTCCTCTCCCGACGACCCGCGCCGATGATCATTTCCGCCGCTTCCGACTACCGTGCCGCCGCCGAAGCGCGGCTGCCGCCGTTCCTGTTCCACTACATCGACGGCGGCGCCTACGCCGAGCACACGCTGCGGCGCAACGTCGCCGACCTGGCCGATATCGCGCTGCGCCAGCGGGTGCTGCGCGACATGGCCGCGCTGAGCCTGGAGACCGAGCTGTTCGGCGAGCGCCTGGCGCTGCCGCTGGCGCTGGCCCCGGTCGGGCTGACCGGCATGTACGCGCGACGAGGCGCGGTGCAGGCCGCGCGCGCGGCGGCGGCCAAGGGCGTGCCGTTCACCCTGTCCACGGTGTCGGTGTGCCCGATCGAGGAAGTGGCGCCGGCGATCGACCGGCCGATGTGGTTCCAGCTGTACGTGCTCAAGGACCGCGGCTTCATGCGCAACGCGCTGGAGCGGGCCAAGGCCGCCGGCGTGACCACGCTGGTGTTCACCGTGGACATGCCCACGCCCGGTGCGCGCTACCGCGATGCGCATTCGGGCATGAGCGGGCCGCACGCGCCGCTGCGGCGCATGCTGCAGGCCGCAACCCATCCGCGCTGGGCCTGGGACGTGGGCCTGCTGGGGCGGCCGCACGACCTGGGCAACATCTCCGCCTACCGCGGCAGCCCGACCGGGCTGGCCGACTACATCGGCTGGCTCGGCGCGAACTTCGACCCGTCGATTTCGTGGAAGGACCTGGAATGGATCCGCGAGTTCTGGACCGGGCCGATGGTCATCAAGGGCATCCTCGACCCCGACGATGCGCGCGACGCGGTGCGCTTCGGCGCCGACGGCATCGTGGTCTCCAACCATGGCGGGCGCCAGCTCGACGGCGTGCTGTCCAGCGCGCGCGCGCTGCCGGCGATCGCCGACGCGGTGAAGGGCGAGCTGAAGATCCTGGCCGACTCCGGCATCCGCAGCGGGCTGGACGTGGTGCGCATGCTCGCGCTCGGCGCCGACGCGGTGCTGCTGGGCCGCGCCTTCGTCTATGCGCTGGCCGCGGCCGGCCAGGCCGGCGTGGAAAACCTGTTGTCGCTGGTGGAAAAGGAGATGCGGGTGGCGATGACGCTGACCGGGGCCAAGTCCATCGGCGCGATTTCGCGCGACTCGCTGGCGCGGGTCACCCGCGAAAGCACCGTGTCGCCGTAGCACCGATGTCGGACACGCGCGTCCCGGTGGCCGAAGCAGGCCTGCTGCGCCAGCTGCGCGACGCGGTGGGCCGCCGCCACATGCTGGTCGGCGACCGCGCGACGCGGCGCTTCCGCAAGGGCTACCGCTTCGGCGAGGGCCGGGTGCTGGCGGTGGCGCGGCCGGGCACGCTGCTGGAACTGTGGCGGGTGCTGCAGGCGGTGGTCGCCGCCGGGCGCATCGTCATCGTGCAGGCCGCCAACACCGGCCTCACCGGCGGCTCCACCCCGGACGGCGACGGCTACGACCGGCAGATCGTGCTGATCAGCACGCTGCGCCTGCGTGGCGTGCAGCCGCTGCACGACGGCCGCCAGGTCGTCTGCCTGCCCGGCGCCACCCTGGATGCACTGGAACGGCAGCTGCGGCCGCTGCAGCGCGAGCCGCATTCGGTGATCGGCTCCTCGTGCATCGGCGCCTCGGTGCTGGGCGGGGTGTGCAACAACTCCGGCGGCGCGCTGGTGCGGCGCGGCCCGGCCTATACCCAGCTGGCGCTGTTCGCGCAGCTCGGCGCCGACGGCCATTTGCGCCTGGTGAACCATCTCGGCATCGCGCTGGGCGACACGCCCGAGCAGATCCTGGCCCGGCTGCAGGCGGGCGACTACGGCACCGCCGACATCCACGACGACCCTGCCCTCGCCGCCTCCGACCCGGACTACGCCGCGCACGTGCGCGACGTGGACGCGGACACGCCGGCCCGCTTCAACGCCGACCCGGCGCGGCACTACGAGGCCTCCGGCTCGGCCGGGCGGCTGTGCGTGTTCGCGGTGCGGCTGGACACGTTCCCGCGCGAGGACAGTACGGTCTTCTACATCGGCAGCAACGCCACCGACGACCTGACCGCGCTGCGCCGCGGCCTGCTCACCGCCTTCGCGCAACCGCCGATCAGCGGCGAATACCTGCACCGCGACGCGTTCGACATCGGCGCGCGCTACGGCAAGGACACCTTCCTGCTGATCGACCGCTTCGGCACCGGCGCGGTGCCCAAGGCGTTCGCGCTGAAGAGCCGCGTGGACGGCTGGTGCGAGGCGCTGGGCCTGCCTGGGCTGGCCGATCGCGCATTGCAGGCGCTGACCGACCGGCTGCCCGACCACCTGCCGCCGCGCCTGCGTGCCTACCGCGACCGCTTCGAGCACCACCTGCTGCTGCGCGTGTCCGCGCAGGACGCCGCCGCGACCGACGCCTTCCTCGCCGGCCACTTCGCCGGCAGCGACCGCGGCGCCTATTTCCGCTGCGATGCCGACGAGGGCCGCAAGGCGTTCCTGCACCGTTTCGCCGTGGCCGGCGCGGCGGTGCGCTATCGGCAGGTGCATCGCGACACGGTCGAGGACATCGTCGCGCTGGACGTGGCGTTGCGTCGCAACGACCGCCAGTGGCAGGAGACGCTGCCGCCGGAACTGGAGGATGCGCTGCTGGGCAAGCTCTACTATGGGCATTTCTTCTGCCACGTGTTCCACCAGGACTACCTGGTGCGCAAGGGCCACGATCCGCTGGCGATCGAGCATGCGATGTGGGCGCTGCTGGACCGGCGCGGAGCCGAATATCCGGCCGAGCACAACGTCGGCCATCTATACCGCGCCAAGCCGGCGCTGGCGGCGTTCTACCGCGCGCTGGACCCGACCAACAGCTTCAACCCCGGAATCGGGCACACGCCGAAGGGCAGGCATTGGCGGGCGTGCGATGGCGGGCATGAGGAAGCGGAGGCGCGGTGAGCGCGCGCGTCATGCATGGCGTTGGCGCAGTTCGCCGCGGATGGCGTTGCGGTGTCGGCATGGAGTGGCTTGTACCGGCGTTGAGATGCGGCCTCCGTTCGTCGCGACTGAAGTCGCTCCTACAGTGGAGACGCGAGGGCCAACCTGTCCGTAGCAAGCGGCGCTTCCTGTAGGAGCGACTTCAGTCGCGACGGCATCCGCAGCCCGGAACAGGCTGTACCTGCAGATTGCATGTCGCGGTGGACGCGGTCGGCATGTGACGGTTCGTGCCAACTGATGGATCGGGGCTCCGTTCGTCGCGACTGAAGTCGCTCCTACAGTGGAGACGCGAGGACCAACCCGTCCGTAGCAAGCGGCGCTTCCTGTAGGAGCGACTTCAGTCGCGACGGCATCCGCAGCCGGGAAGACGAAGCTGCCGCAATCGGTAGCGACCGTACCTGACATCGGCAGCGGGCATCGCCGCCGTCTCCGTGTCGACGTTTCACGATCGGTGACCAACGTGACCCGTTGTGGCTCCTGCCGGGAGTTGCCATGCGCAGGCAGCCGCACGGCGATCCGCCCGATCGCCGTTTCACGTCCCCGGCAAGCGCTGCCGCAGCTTGTCCATCTCCTTCCACGGATGCTCGCGCAAACGCGCGGCGCGTTGCAACGCCTTGGCCAGCGGGAACGCCTGCGGCGAGGCGATCCGCGCCAGCTCCTCCCAGCGCAGCGGCACCGCCACCGTGGCGTGCTCGCGCGCGCGCAGCGACCACGAGCACACGCTGGTGTTGCCGCGGCCGTTGCGCAGCCAATCGACGAAGATCACCCCGGTGCGTTTGGCCTTGCTCATCGTGGCCACGTAGCGGTCGGGCGCGGACGCGGTCAGCGCCTGGGCGAAGGCTTCGCAGAAATCGCGCGCCTGCTCCCAGTCCGCGCCGGGCACGATCGGCACCACCACGTGCAGGCCCTTGCCGCCGGACAGGCGCACGAAGCTTTCCAACCCGGTCTCGCGCAGGCGGGTGCGGATCTCGCGCGCGGCGGCCTTGATCTGCGCCCAGCTCACGCCCTCGCCCGGATCCAGGTCGAACACCAGCCGGTCGGGGTGCTCGGGATCGTCCACGGTGGACCCCCAGGGATGCAGCTCCAGGGTGTTCATCTGCACCAGTTCCAGCAGGCCGGCGAGATCGTCGATGTACAGGTAGTCCTCGGTGCCGCTCTTCTGCTTCAGCGCGATCGCATGCACATGCTGGCCGAGCGCGCGGTTGTTGTGCTTCTGGAAGAAGCATTCGCCGCCGGCGCCATCGGGGCAGCGCAGCAACGACAGCGGACGCCCGGCGACTTCCTGCAGCAACCATGGCGCGATGGCGCGGTAGTAGTCGGCGACCTCGCCCTTGCTGATGCCGGCGCCCGGATACACCACGCGCTCGGGATGGGTGATGACAACCGCCGCGGCCGCGGCATCGGCGCTGGCGGAGGAAGCGGCTTTCTGCGCTGCGGTGCTTGCGCGCGGCGCGGACTTGGCGGCCGCCGGTTTGCGCTTGGCGGCGCCGTTTTTCCCGCCATCGCCGGCCGACGCGCCGCGTTTCGCCGGCTTGGCCGATTCGCGCGCGGCCGGCGCGGTCTTCTTTGCCGATGCCGCAGCGCGCGCCGCCACGGCATGACTGCCGTGGCCTGCCGCCTGTGGCGGTGGTGGCGCACGATCGCTGCCGAGATCCTGCAGCGGCTTGTCCTCGCGCAGGCGCTTGAATGCGGCCTGGCGCAACAGGCCTTCCTTGGCCCAGCCACGGAAGGCGACTTCGGCCACCAGCTGCGGCCGCACCCAGTGCACGCTGCGCCGCGGGAACGGCGCATGCGCAGGAAGATCCACCACCTCCTGCGCGCTGTGCAACGCCTGCAGCTGCGCAAGCAGCCGCTTCAGGCCGGCCTCGTCGAAGCCGGTGCCGACACGGCCGACATAGCGCAACCCGCCATCGCTGCGCTGCGCCAGCAGCAGCGAGCCGAAGCCGTTGCGCGCGCCCTTGGGATCGGTGTAGCCGACGATGACGAAATCGTCGCTGTTCTCGTGCTTGGTCTTGACCCAGTCGCCGCCGCGGCCGCCGTGATGGCGCGCGTCCACGCGCTTGCTGACCACGCCTTCGTAGCCCTTCGCGGCCGCCGCGGCGAACACCTCCGGGCCATGGCCGAGCACGTGATCGCTATACGCCAGCACCCCGGGCGCATCGCCCAGCAGCGCGCGCAACAGTTCCTTGCGCTGCAGCAGCGGCACGTCGCGCAGGTCCACGCCGGCCACGCCGAGCAGGTCGAACACCAGGTAGCGCAGCGGCTGCTTGGAGCTGCCCTCGATGACCCGTTGCAGCGCGGAGAAATCGCTGCGGCCGTCGGCATCGAGCACGACCAGCTCGCCGTCCAGCCGCGCTTCGCCGACCGGCAAGGCCTGCACCGCGTGGGCGACCTCGGGGAAGGTCTCGGTCCAGGCCTGGTCGTTGCGCGAGCGCAGCGTCGCCTGGCCGGCGTCGAGATCGGCAAGCAGGCGATAGCCGTCCCACTTGATTTCGTGCAGCCACTGCGCGCCGTCGGGCGCGCGCTCGCGCAGGGTGGTCAGCTGTGCGCGCTCGCCTGGCGGACACGGACGCTCGTGCGCGCCCTCCAGCGCCAGCGCGCGCTTGCGCCAGGCCGCGTCGCTGCGCCGCGGTCGCGCTGCGGGTGTTGCGGCCGACGCTTGGCCGCGCGTGGGTTTTGCCTTGCTGGCCGCGCCGGCCTTGCTGACTTTAGTGACCTTGGTGACTTTGGTTGCCTTGGCGACACGCGTCGCAGACGCCGCGGGCGAATCCTGCAGCAGGTCGTCGGCCTCGCGATCGGCGGCGAACGCGTCGTCGCGCTTGATCAGCAGCCACTGCGGCTGCTTGCCGCGCAACGCGGTGCGCACCAGTTTCCAGTTGCCGTTGAGGCGCTCGCCATGCAGCACGAAATCCAGCTTGCCGGCGGCGATCGCGGCCAGCGGTTCGCCGTCGCACGACCAGGTGCCGTGGTCGAACACATCGACATGGCCGGCACCGTAATGGCCCTCGGGAATATCGCCGGCGAAACCGGCATAGGACAGCGGATGGTCCTCCACCTGCACCGCCAGCCGCTTTTCGCCGACCCGCAATGACGGGCCCTTCGGCACCGCCCAACTCTTCAGCACGCCATCGGCTTCCAGGCGGAAATCGTAGTGGCGCGAGCTGGCGTGGTGCAGCTGCACGACGAAGATCGGCCGCCGCGACGGCGTCGCGGCGCTGTCGTCGGCCGGTTCCGGCGTCGCGCCGAAGCGGCGTTTGCGGGCGTACTCGCGCAGCGTCATCGCGCCCTACCCCGCCTTGCGCCGCGCCGGTGCCTTGCGTGCGGCGGCCTTCTTCGCCGGCTTGGCCTTGCTTGCGGATGCCGCGCCAGGCTTGGCCGCCTTCTTCGCCGCTTTCTTGGCCGGCGTTTTCGCGGTCTTGCGCACCGGCACGGACGCCTCCGCCTTCTTCGCCGGGGTGCGGCGCTTGGCGTCCAGGCTCTTCTGCAGCAGCGACATGAAATCGACCACGTTGGTGGCGGCATCCTCGCGCTGCGGCGCATCGGCATCGTCCTCCACCTGCGCGGTGCCCTCCTGCGCCTTGATCCGCTTCTGGATCACCGCCTGCAGGCGCTCGCGGAATTCGTCGTGATAGGACCCCGGGTCCCACTTCCCCGACATCGAGCCGATCAGCTGCGTGGCCATCTCGGTTTCCTTGGCACTGATCCGGTAGTCGGCGGCCTTGCCGCTGGGCAGGGTGTAGTCCTCCAGGTCGACCAGTTCCTGCGGATAGCGCAGCAGGATCAACACCAGCGCGTCTTCCTGCGGCAGCACCGCCGACAGGTATTCGCGGGTGCGGATCACCACCCGCGCGATGCCGACCTTGCCGGTGGCGCGCAGCGTCTCGCGCAGCAGCACGTAGCCCTTCTCCGCCTTCTTGCCCGGCACCAGCACGTAGGGCTTCTCGAAGTAGCGCAGGTCGATGTCGGCGGCGTCGACGAAGGCTTCGACCTCCACCGTCTCGTGGCTTTCCGGCGCGGCCGAGGCGATGTCCTTCTGCTCGACCACCACGTAGTTGCCCTTGCTGTACTCGAAGGCCTTGACGATGTCCTTCCACGGCACCTCTTCGCCGGTGTCGGCATTGACCCGCTCGAAGCGGATCGGACGCTTGTCGCGCGCATCGAGCATGCGGAAGTGCAGGTCGACGCGGCGTTCGCCGGACATCAGCGCGACCGGCACGTTGAGCAGGCCGAAGGACAGGGTGCCGGTCCAGATCGGGCGCGCCATCAGTGCGCCTCCATGCGCAGCGCCGGCGCCGGCAGATGATCCAGCGCCTGCCACGCATCCTCGATCACCGGCCGCGCCTGGCGCCAGTCCAGCTGCGATTCGCCGCGGACCTGCTCCCAGTGCGCGGCCAGGTCGCCGTCGGTGTCGGCCATCGGCGCGCGCGGCCAGCCGCCGGCGTGGGTGCGCAGCGCGAAGGCATAGGCCGGGCACAGGTCGCGCCACGGGGTGCCGTCACGGTCGCGGCGCTGGCGATAGTCGGCCAGGCTGTAGTGGCGGTAGTCCGCTGCGTCGTGCGGACGCGGACCGGACGCGGCGGCGCCGTGCGGCGGCGCGGCCGGCAACGGATCCAGGTGGGCATTGAACAACGGCGGTTCGGGGCGGGCGCTGGGGCGCATGGCGGAAGCTCCGGGCGGCATCGGCGGCATGGGGAGGGGCAGCAGTAGCGCCGGCGCCGTTAGGCGTTCGTGACAATCATGTGGACGCGGTGCGATTCGCAGGGGTTTCACCGGGAACGCACTGCACTGGGCGCAGCGTTGCCCTACCCCACAGGAGGAATCGGCCATGTCCACACCCACCGACCCGCTGCGTCGCAGCGACCCCGTCCCCGGCGAACAACGCGGCAAGCGCGACGGCCAGGACCGCGAGGATCGCGGCGCCGGCGACCGCCCGCAGACCATCGTCGAACACGAGCCGCGCACCGGCGCGGACCGCCATGCGCCCGACGCCGGCACGGATAACGCCAGCGAGGAACACGCGCGCAAGCACCATAGCGACGCCAACCAGGACGAGGCGCTGGAAGAGACTTTCCCGGCCAGCGATCCGGTGTCGCCGTTCGTGCCGTCCAAGGCGCCATAGGCCTGTAAGCCATCGCCCCCCTGTAGGAGCGGCTTCAGCCGCGACAGGCTGCATGAATCGACAGATCCTGTCGCGGCTGAAGCCGCTCCTACAGTCCTTCGGCAGCTCCCGCCGTCAACGAATCCCCAATCCCCAATCCCCGCTCCTCACACCTTCCCCGCCGCCTGCAACGCCGCATACTCCGCGTCGCCGAACAGCCGCGAGCGCACCAAGAAGCGCACGCCCTCGCCGTTCTCCAGCGAGAACATGCCGCCACGTCCGGGCACCACGTCGATGATCAGCTGGGTGTGCTTCCAGTATTCGAACTGCGAGGCGTTGATGTAGAACGGCGCGCCGCCGATCTCGCCCAGTTGCACGTCGCGGTCGCCGACGATGAAATCGTCCTGCGGATAGCACATCGGCGAGGACCCATCGCAACAGCCGCCGGACTGGTGGAACAGCAACGGCCCATGCCGCGCGCGCAGCGTGTCGATCAGCTGCAGGGCCGGCAACGTCGCCAGCACCTGCAGCGGCACGCCGGAGGCGGGCGTGGCCGCGTCCATCAGGCGGCCATGTCCAGCACGATGCGGCCTTCGATCTGGCCGGCGCGCATGCGGGCGAATACCTCGTTGATGTTCTCCAGCGTGGCGGTGGCCACGGTCGCGGCGACCTTGCCCTGCTCGGCGAAGTCCAGCGATTCCTGCAGGTCCAGGCGGGTGCCGACGATGGAGCCGCGCACGGTCACGCCATTGAGCACCATGCCGAAGATGTCCAGCGGGAACTGGCCCGGCGGCAGCCCGTTCAGCGACACCGTGCCGCCGCGGCGGACCATGCCGATCGCCTGCTCGAACGCCTTCGGCGACACCGCGGTGACCAGGGCGCCGTGCGCGCCGCCGATCTCCTTCTTCAGGTAGGCCACCGGGTCGGTGGTCAGCGCATTCACCGTCACCGTGGCGCCCAGGCGCCTGGCCAGCGCCAGCTTGGCGTCGTCCACATCCACCGCGGCCACGTTCAGGCCCATCGCCTTGGCGTATTGCACGGCCATGTGGCCGAGCCCGCCGATGCCGGAGATCACCACCCAGTTGCCGGGCTTGGTGTCGGTGACCTTCAGGCCCTTGTACACGGTGACGCCGGCGCACAGGATCGGCGCGACCTCGACGAAGCCGATGTTCTTCGGCAGATGGCCGACGTAGTCGGCGTTGGCCAGCGCATACTCGGCGAAACCGCCGTTGACCGAGTAGCCGGAATTCTGCTGCGCCTCGCACAGCGTCTCCCAGCCGCCCAGGCAATGCTCGCAATGCCCGCAGGCCGAATACAGCCACGGAATGCCGACCCGGTCGCCTTCCTTGACGTGGCCCACGCCGGCGCCCACCGCGACCACATGGCCCACGCCCTCGTGGCCGGGAATGAACGGCGGGTTCGGCTTCACCGGCCAGTCGCCCTCGGCCGCATGCAGGTCGGTATGGCACACGCCGCAGGCTTCGATCTTGACCAGGATGTCGCCGGCCTGCGGCCGCGGCACCTCCACTTCCTCGATCGTCAGCGGCTTGCCGAATTCGCGCACCACGGCGGCTTTCATCGTCTTGTTCATGCAGCACTCCTTGGGAGAACGGGTGACAGCACCATCGCTGATCCGGCGATGGCGCGCTTTGATCCAAATCAGGAAGCGGCGTCCGCTGCGACACCATGGCGCAACCACGGCAGGTCGGGCCGCACGCACGCGCCGCGACCGGGGCGACAGGCAGGTACGCACGGCACTGCGTGCGTCACCATGCGCCGGCAGCGCGACGTCCGGCGTGAGCACGGGCGACGCGCGGGGCCACCGCTGAGCGCGGCGGCCCCGGCGACGCGGCCGGACTCAGAAGAACCCCAACGCCTTCGGCGAGTAGCTCACCAGCAGGTTCTTGGTCTGCTGGTAGTGGTCGAGCATCATCTTGTGGTTCTCGCGGCCGATGCCCGACTGCTTGTAGCCGCCGAACGCGGCGTGCGCCGGATAGGCGTGGTAGCAGTTGGTCCACACCCGCCCGGCCTGGATCGCGCGGCCCATGCGGTACAGCCGCGACGCATCGCGGCTCCACACGCCGGCGCCCAATCCGTACAGGGTGTCGTTGGCGATCGCCAGCGCCTCGGCCTCGTCCTTGAACGTGGTCACCGACACCACCGGCCCGAAAATCTCCTCCTGGAACACGCGCATCTTGTTGTGGCCCTTGAACACGGTCGGCTTGACGTAGAAGCCGCCGGCCAGCTCGCCGTCGAGGGCGTTGCGCTCGCCGCCGATCAGCACCTCGGCGCCTTCCTGCCTGCCGATGTCGATGTAGGACAGGATCTTCTCCAACTGCTCGCTGGAGGCCTGCGCGCCGACCATGGTGTTGGGATCCAGCGGATTGCCCTGCTTGATCGCGGCCACGCGCTTGAGCGCCTTCTCCATGAACTTGTCGTAGATCGATTCCTGGATCAGCGCGCGCGACGGACAGGTGCACACCTCGCCCTGGTTGAACGCGAACAGCACGAAGCCTTCGATCGCCTTGTCCAGGAAATCGTCGTCCTCGGCCATCACGTCGGCGAAGAAGATGTTCGGCGACTTGCCGCCCAGTTCCAGCGTCACCGGGATCAGGTTCTGGCTGGCGTACTGCATGATCAGCCGGCCGGTGGTGGTCTCGCCGGTGAAGGCGATCTTGGCGATGCGCGGGCTGCTGGCCAGCGGCTTGCCCGCTTCCAGACCGAAGCCGTTGACCACGTTGAGCACGCCCGGCGGCAGCAGGTCGCCGATCACCTCCATCAGCACCAGGATCGAGGCCGGGGTCTGCTCGGCCGGCTTCATCACCACGCAGTTGCCGGCGGCGATCGCCGGCGCCAGCTTCCAGCACGCCATCAGCAGCGGGAAGTTCCACGGGATGATCTGCCCGACCACGCCCAGCGGCTCGTGGAAGT
>Ga0105243_10000192_pt1 | contig 71429 bp, 71 predicted proteins | sample KBSM34metaG_FD_81525 | JGI IMG/M metagenome (GOLD analysis project Ga0105243, IMG submission 81525) | Miscanthus rhizosphere microbial communities from Kellogg Biological Station, Michigan, USA - KBS M3-4 metaG | ecosystem: Host-associated > Plants > Roots > Rhizosphere > Soil | place... | reverse complement strand
GGCAAATATCGCGAGAACATGTTCGTCGTCACCGACGAGATTCCCTCGACCGAGGAAGACGGGCCGATCTTCACCGGCACCGCCTATCTGATGGCGCTCAAGCCGATGAACTGCCCGGCGCACGTCCTGATCTTCCGCCAAGGGATCAAGTCGTATCGCGACCTGCCGATCCGCATGGCCGAGTTCGGTTGCTGCCACCGCAACGAGCCGCATGGCGCGCTGCACGGCATCATGCGCGTGCGCCAGTTCACGCAGGACGACGCGCATATCTTCGTGCGCGCCGACCAGCTGATCGAGGAGGTCCAGGCGTTCTGCGACCTGCTCGACTCGGTCTACAAGGACCTCGGCTTCGACAAATATGCGATCAAGCTCGCGCTACGTCCGGACAAAAGGTTCGGCAGCGAGGAGATGTGGGACTGGTCCGAACAATCGCTGCGCGACGCGGTCAAGGCGACGGGTCGCGATACCGAGGAGTTCGGCTGGGAGGAATTGCCGGGCGAGGGGGCTTTCTACGCGCCCAAGCTCGAATTCCACCTGACCGACGCAATCGGCCGGACGTGGCAGGTCGGGACCATCCAGACCGACACGGTGCTGCCCGAGCGGCTCGACGCGTCCTATGTCGGCGACGATGGCGAGCGGCATCGCCCGATCATGCTCCATCGCGCGATCCTCGGGACGTTCGAACGCTTCATCGGCATCCTGATCGAACATCATGCCGGGCGTTTCCCGCTCTGGCTGGCGCCGACCCAGGTGGTCGTCGCGACCATCGTGTCGGACGCCGACGATTATGCGCATCAGGTCGCCGCCGAATTGCGCGCGGCGGGGCTGCGGGTCGAGACCGATCTTCGCAACGAGAAGATCAACTACAAGGTGCGCGAGCACAGCCTGGCCAAGGTCCCGAACCTGCTCGTCGTCGGCAAGCGCGAGGCCGACGAAGGAACCGTGGCGCTGCGCCAGCTGGGCAGCGATCGCCAGCAGGTGCTGACCCTGGCGGCGGTGGTCGAACAATTGCAGCGCGCGGCAATGCCGCCCGACCTCGCGGTGGCGGCGGAGGCCGAGGCCCAGGCGTGATACGAACAGCGGGCGGCGGTGTTTCGCCGCCCGTTTGCCTCAGAAAGCGGCGCTGACCGAAAACACGGCGGTTGCGTCGGCGATCGACGATCCATTCTTGGTCGAGGAGAAATTGGGCAGCAGATAGGCCGATCTCGCCTTGCTGATATCGGTATCGACATAAGACACGCCGAGCGTCACCGGGCCGATCACATAGTCGACGCCGAGCGACCAGTCGAAATACTCGCCGGTCGGCGCCACGCTGGTGCCGTTGGGGCCGAGTCCGGGATTGCCGTTGGAATGGCCGAGATGCGCCTTGGCGGTCAGCGGGGTCTTGGGAATACCGACACTGGCATCGCCCCAAAGGTAGAGATTGTCCTGCGCCTGGCCGCGGCTTTGCGGCGTGTTGGAGAAATTGCCCAGCGCCTTCTGCTTCGGGGCATAAGCGATACCCGCGAGCAGGTTGGCCGGTCCGATCGTGGTACCGAGCTTGACATAGGGCTCGGCGAAATCGGTCGTGTCGGCGCCACCGGGATACATGTACCAGGTCAGCCCGACGTCGATCGTCGTGCCGCTGGCGATCGGCTTCTTGATCCCGGCAAACAGGTCGAGTTCCAGATTGGCGCCGCCAAACGTGCCCCAGCCGGAAAGGTTCGAAGCCCAGGCACCGGCATAGACGCCGCTTTCGTGGGTGACGGTCACGCCACCTTGCAGCGCCGCCTCCTTGTCGGTCTGCGACACGCCGCGGAAACGATAGTCGGACACCAGGGCGACGCTGCCCGACACGGTGACCGCCTTGGGCGGCTCTTCCTGCGCGGCGGCAGGCACGGCGGCCAGCAATGACGACGCCGCGATGGCGGCGAGGCGATAGATCATGGAACATTCCCCTGAGCGATGAGGTGAACGTTCCTCCTGCGGCCGCCCGGCAGGGTCTTCTGTGGCGAGACCGAGTCCCGGCGGCGGTTCCTGACTATCGCCGCCAGATTGCCGCAATCGTGCGCAATCGTGAGGAAATGTTGCTGCCAGTCCGGATTGCGCCGACCGCGAACCGCCATTCGCGCGCATAAATGCCGACTTTTGCTGTCGCGGCTTTTAAATCCTTCGGCAAAATTCTATATCACTCCCCTTACAACCCAAAGGAGCAGTACCTATCCGTCCTCCCACGATGCGCCGACCAAACCAGGCGCCGCCGATGAACGGCCCCCGATTCAACGAATGGATCCAGTCGCCCAAGGTTCGAGTGATCGACCATGAAGGCGAGAATCTGGGTGTTATGTACACGAAAGAGGCGATGGAGCAGGCCCAAGGGCTTGGTCTCGACCTCGTCGAAGTGTCGCCCAACGCAGATCCGCCCGTGGCCAAGTTCCTCGATGTCGGCAAGTTCAAGTACGAGGCGCAGAAGAAGGCCAACCTCGCTCGCAAGAGCCAGAAGACGCAGGAGATCAAGGAGATCAAGATGCGTCCGAACATCGACGATCATGATTATGAGACGAAGATGAAGGCCATCCACAAGTTCATCGGTGAGGGCGACAAGGTCAAGGTGACGCTGCGCTTCCGCGGTCGCGAGTTGAGCCACGGCCAGCTCGGCATGAACCTGTTGAAGCGCGTGCAGGAAGACACGGCCGAGGACGCGAAGGTCGAAAGCTATCCGCGCATGGAAGGCCGTCAGATGCTGATGGTGCTTTCCCCGAAGTAAGGCTCGGTGCAGCGGAATAGCGCCGCTATTCCGCGCCCGGCGCCGAGCCCGGCCGGCGGCGCGAAGCGCCGACCCGGCGCGGATTTACTCCGCGCCGGGTCCGCTGCCCCAAATGCGACCGTCACCCCGGCCTTGTGCCGGGGTCCAACGGTCGGCAAGCGCCAGACAAGAGGCTCCAGCTACTCCCTAACCGGCACGTTGGATGCCGGAACAAGTCCGGCATGACGACTTTGAGGGCGAGAAGGCGCGTCAGAGCGCCGTAGCGATCGCCTCATACACCGCATCCAATTCCGCGTCGGAAATGCAGTAAGGCGGCATCACGTACACCGTGTTGCCGAGCGGCCGCAGCAGCACGTCGCGCTTGCGAAAATGCTTCAGCAAGCGCGGCCCGATCGCAGCGAGATACCCGCCGTCACCCACCGGCACCTCCATCGCCGCGATCGTCCCGATCCGCCGCTTCCCCGTCACGCCCGTTAGAGCATCGAGTCGCGCCTGCTGCCGCGCACCCAGATCGGCGATCCGCTCGATCACAGGTTCGTCGCGCCAGATATCCAGATTGGCTACCGCCGCCGCGCAGGCAATCGGGTTGGCGGTGTAGCTCGACGAGTGGAAGAACATCTTGGCGCGATCGTCGGACAGATGCGCGTCGAAGATTGGCCGCGTCGCCATCGTCACCGCGAGCGGGACCGCGCCCCCGGTCAGCCCCTTCGACAGGCACAATATGTCGGGCACGACCTCGGCCTGTTCGCACGCGAGCAAGCTGCCAGTGCGGCCCCAGGCGGTCATCACCTCGTCGGCGATGAACAGCACGCCATACCGCGCGCAGATAGCGCGCATTTCGGCCAGTATGTGCGCGGGATAGACCAGCATCCCGCCGGCGCCGAGGATCAGCGGCTCGACGATGAACGCAGCGGGCTGCTCGCGGCACGCCGCCTCCAGCGCGTCGAGCGTTTCCTGCTCGCGACCCGCCGTCGGGAAGGGAATGGTACCGACATCGAACAGCAATGGCGCATAGGCTTGGTTGAACACGCCGCGCGCGCCGACCGACATCGCGCCGATCGTGTCGCCGTGATAGCTATGCTCCATCACCAGGATGCGGTGCCGTGCCTCGCCGCGATTGGTCCAGAACCCGAGCGCCATCTTGAGCGCGACCTCGACGCTGGTCGATCCGCTGTCAGAATAGAAGACGTGCGTGAGGGCAGGGGGCATGATCGCGGTCAGGCCGCGCGCCAGCGTCTCGGCGGGCTCATGCGTCCAGCCGGCATAGATGATCTGGTCGAGCTTCGCCGTCTGCGCCGCGATCGCTGCCATGATGCGGGGATGGCAATGGCCGTGTGTGGTCACCCACCAGGACGAGATCGCATCGATCACGCGCCGGCCATCGGCGGTATGGAGCACCGCTCCCTCGGCATGCGTCACCAGCGGGATCGGTTCGCCGAGCCCGTGCTGGGTGAAGGGGTGCCAGACCGGCGAATCGCTCATCGAAAATCGGCCGGATCGAAATTGGCGGCGAAGGCTGCGGCGAGCGGGGCGGGTTCGAGCCGGTCGAGCATTGGCAGCCGGCCGAGCCGTTTGACCCCTCCCATCTCCGCGATGGTCATCTCGCTGTCCTCCATCGCATCGCCGACAAAGGCGATTCCGCGGATGTCGACATTGCGTGCGCGTAGCGCTTCGATCGCGGCAAGGCTGTGGCTGATCGTGCCGAGCGATGTCGTTGCGACGAGCACCACCGGCAATCGCCAGCGCGCCATCACGTCCGCGAAGGTGACCTGTCGCGTGAGCGGCACCAGCACGCCGCCGGCGCCTTCGATCACCAGAGGCCTGTCGCACGGCGGCGGTTCGAGCGCGTCGATGTCGATCGTCACGCCATCGATCTCCGCCGCGCGATGCGGCGAGCAAGGCGTGGTCAGGCGATAGGCCTCGGGCAGCAGGCGGTCGGCCGATAGCCCCGACAATCGCCCGACCCGCTCCAGGTCGCTGCCGTCGTCGAGCCCGGCCTGGACCGGCTTCCAATAGCAGCCGTCGAGCGCGGCGGTCAGCGCGGCGGCGAACACGGTCTTGCCGATATCGGTGCCCGTGGCGGTGACGACGATCGCGGTCACAATGCCTCTTTCAGCGCCTCTGCGAGCGCATCGATCGTCGCGGCGTCGACATTGAGCGTGACCGACAGCCGCAACCGCGCGGTGCCGACCGGGACGGTCGGCGGGCGGATGCCGCGCACGTCGAAACCCTGTGCCTGGAGACGCGCGGCAATTTCCATCGTCCGCGCATCGTCGCCGATGATCACCGGCATGATCGGCGACCCGCTGGCAAGTGCGCCAAGCGGCACGAGGCGATCGTGCGCGTGGCGCACCAAGCCGTCGAGCTTTGCGATCCGTTCCGGCTCGCGCTCGATCAGGGCGAGGGCGCCGCGCACCGCGGCGGCCATCAGCGGGGAGGGCGCGGTCGAAAAAATGAAGCCGCGCGCGCGGTTGATCAGGATATCGCACACCGCGCGCGAAGCGCAGACCAGGGCGCCTTCCGCTCCCAGCGCCTTGCCGCAGGTGCGCAAGGTAATGAGATTGTCGCGACCTTCCCATTCGGCAGCGAGCCCACGCCCGCCGGGCCCGAACACGCCGGTCGCATGCGCCTCATCGACGATCAGCACGGCATCCTCGCGGTCGGCGATCGCGATCAGATCGGCGAGCGGCGCGCGGTCGCCGTCCATCGAATAGATGCTCTCGACCGCGATCCACGGACGGCCGGTGCCACCCTCGCGCCGCCACTGCGCGATGGCGTCGGCGACGGCATCGGCGTCGTTGTGCCTGACCGACACGCGCGCGGCGCGGCCAAGCCGCATGCCGTCATGCGCACTGGCATGGATCAGCTCGTCATGGACGACGAGATCATCGGCGCCGGGCAGCGCCGCGAACAACCCACCATTGGCGGCGAAGCCGGTGCTGAAAAAGAGCGCGGCCCCACTGCCGAACCACCGCGCCGCCTCCGCCTCCAGCGCCTCATGTTCCTCATGATTGCCGCGCAACAGGCGCGATCCGCCCGCGCCGATCGGCACGCCACGCGCCAGCGCGTCGGCGACGATCGCCCGCATGTCGGGCGACCCGGCGAGCCCGAGATAGTCGTTCGAGGCGAAGTCGTATCCGGTGCGCGCGGCCAGTGCGCGCCGGCGATGGCGGCGGGTCAGCGCATCGAGATCGTCTTGGAGCCTCGCTTGGAACGCCGCGCCGGGCGGCTGGGGATCGGACAGGCTCAAGCCGGCGCTTCCCACAATTCGATCGGATTGCCCTCGGGGTCATGGATGCGCGCGAAGCGGCCGGTTTCGGGTGAATCCCATTCGGGTTTCACGATGACGTCGATCCCGCTGGCATTCAATTGCTCGAGCAGGCCGTCAAGGTCGTTGACGCGGAAATTGAGCATGAACTGATGGTCGGCCGCCCAATAATCGGTATCCGCCTTGAACGGCGCGAATACCATCGGACCGCCCTGTACTTTCCAGGTCCATTCTTCCGGCGGGCCGGTATCCTCGGCCGCGCAGCCGGCACCGACGCCGAGATACTCGCGATACCATGCGTTGAGCGCATCGGGGTCCTTCGCGCGGAAGAATATTCCACCAACTCCGAGTACCGGCATTGCGTCCTCCTCTGTCAGGCCGCCTGCGCGGCCATCTCTCCGATAGCGGCATCGACCAGCCGGCGCTCGAGTGCCTTGACCCGCGCCGGGGCCTCGATCTTGTCGCCGGTCAGGTCGGTCACGTAGAAAGTGTCGACCGCGCGCTCGCCATAAGTCGCGACATGCGCCGAATGAATTGTCACTTTCGACTGGAACAGCGCCTGGGCGAGTTGATGCAGCAGGGCCGGACGGTCGCGCGCATTGACCTCGATCACGGTGAAGCGGTTCGAGGCGTGGTTGTCGACGAACGCCGCTGGATTGATGTCGAACGCTTCAGCGCGCGGACGCGGCAGCGGCTTCGCCTTGAGCCGGTCGCTGAGCTTGTTGCGATTGGCCAGCGCATCCTCGATCGCGCGCTGCAACCGGGTCAGCTGCGCGGAATCGTCGAACGGGCGGCCCAGCGGATCCTGGACCAGGAAATTGTCGATCGCCATGCCGTCTCGCGTCGTGTGGATACGCGCGTCGATGATGTTGCCGCCCGCCACGCTGATCGCACCGGCGATGCGATAGAACAGCCCCGGATGGTCGGCGGCGTAAATCGTCACCAAGGTCGCGCCGCGGTCGCAATCAACCTGGCTGGCGATCGACAGCGGCTGGTCGCCGGCCTCCGCCATCAGCTTCAAATTGGCGATCAGCGCATGGTCGGGTTCCGCCACCCAATAGGATTCGGGCAGGCGCTTGACGATAGACGCGAAGGTCTTGTCGTCCCAGCCGAGCGCGGCGGCGACCACGTACTGCTTGGCCGCGACCCGTTCGCTACGCCCCTTCTGCTTGTGGCCGAGCCGCAGCACCTCTTCCGCCGCCTCGTAGAGGTCGGTGAGGAGCTGGCGTTTCCAGCCGTTCCACACGCCCGGGCCAACCGCGCGGATGTCGACCACGGTCAGGGTCAGCAGCAAGCGCAGCCGCTCCGGACTTTGCACTGCCTCGCAGAAATCGAGGATGGTCTTGAAGTCGGACAGGTCGCGCTTGAACGCGGTCGCCGACATCAGCAGATGATAGCGCACCAGCCAGGCGACCGTCTCGGTCTCGGCCGCGGTCATCCCGAAGCGCGGGCACAGCCGCTGCGCGACCTCCGCGCCCAGTACCGAATGGTCGCCGCCGCGCCCCTTGGCGATGTCGTGCAACAGGACCGCGACATAGAGGACGCGGCGCGACGCGATCTGCTTCATGATCGCGTGGCTCAGCGGATGGTCCTCGCTCAGGTCGCCGCGCTCGATCCGGCTCAACAGGCCGATCGCGTGGATGGTATGCTCGTCGACCGTATAATGATGGTACATGTCGAACTGCATCTGGGCGACGACGCGGCCGAAATCGGGAACGAACCGGCCGAACACCCCGGCTTCGTTCATCCAGCGCAGCGTGGTCTCGGGATTGTGCCGGCTGGTCAGCACTTCGAGGAACAAGGCGTTCGCTTCCGGGTCGCGGCGGATGTCGTCGACCAGTTTCGCGTCGCGCGCGGCGGCGCGCATCGCCAGTGGATGGATTTCGAGGCCGTGGCGGTCGGCCAGCACGAACATCTCGATCAACCGGCTGGGTTTCTGGGCGAGGAAATCCTCGTTGGGCAGCGCCAGCCGGCCTCGGTCGAGCACGAAGCCATTGAGCTTGCTCGGTCGGCGGCGCAGCACCGGCAGGCCGAAGCGCCGCCCGCGCGCTGCGAATTTATCGTCGAGATGCGCCAGGAAGACACCGGTCAGGTCGCCGACCGCTTTCGCCTGGAGGAAATAGTAATGCATGAAGCGCTCGACCTTGGACTTGCCCGGCCGGTCGGCGAAGCGCATCCGCTCTGCGATCTCGCGCTGCATGTCGAACGTCAGGCGGTCTTCGGCGCGCCGCGACAGCGAATGGAGGTGGCAGCGCACTGCCCATAGGAAATTGTCGGCGCGGTGGAACTGGGCATATTCGGCGCGGGTGAACAGCCCGACATCGACCAGTTGCGCGGCGTTCTGGACGTTATAGGCATATTTGCCGATCCAGAAGAGCGCGTGGAGGTCACGCAGCCCGCCTTTGCCTTCCTTGACATTGGGTTCGACGACGTAGCGCGTGTCGCCCATGCGCTTGTGGCGCAGGTCGCGCTCGGCGAGCTTCTCCGTGATGAAGACGCGGGCGGTGTCGGACTGGACCTCCGCCTTGAAGCGGCGCGCGGCCTCGTCATAGAGGTCCTGGTCGCCCCACACATAGCGCGCTTCGAGCAAGGCGGTGCGGATCGTCACGTCGCCCTTCGCCTGGCGCACCATGTCGTCGAGGCTGCGGGTCGATTGGCCGACCTTCAGCCCCAGATCCCACAAGGCATAAAGCATCGATTCGACGACCTGCTCGTGCCAGGGCGTCTCCTTCCACGGTGTCAGGAAGCCGATATCGACGTCCGAATGCGGCGCCATCTCGCCACGGCCGTAGCCGCCGACCGCGATCAGCGTCAGGCGTTCGGCGGCGGTCGGGTTGCTCAGCCGATAAAGCCGCTCGACAGTGAAATCGTAGAGCAGGCGTAGAATCTGGTCGATCAGGAACGCCTGGCTCGCCGCGATCTCCAGGCCGCGTGATGGATGTTCGAGCAGTCGCCGCTCGATCTCGGCGCGGCCCGATTGCAGCGCCTGCTTGAGCAAAGCGGTCGCCGCCTGGCGGAGCCTGGTACGGTCGTCGCCCTCCAGCGCCTTGAGCGCATCGGCTAATGCGCGGCGGTCGATGATCGCGCGGCGGTAGGGCAGGCTGTCGAAGCGTGCGGGCATGACCCGGCGATAGTCGCGAACGCGCGCGGCGTCACGTGTGGTTATGGCCTAGAATTTGTTTCAGCGAAGCTGAAACGGTAGCGGCGCCGGCCCGCTCCCCCACCCGACCTCCCAATCAGGGTATTCTATGGGAGGTCGGGTGGGGGAGCGGGCCGGTGCCGTCACGGCGAAGCTAAAAAAACGCCTCTAACGGCCGTGCTGTAGTCCCTCGGCGGTCCAGCCGAGATCGAAGCGTTCGCGATTGGCGAAGAACGCGGCGATCTCACCGCGCAGGCAATCGCTGATCCATGGCAGCGGCAGGCCGACGGCGCGGGCGTAGTTGCGGGCAAATCCCAGCGCGTAGACGGGGGCGGAGAAACCGTCGAAGCGAGCCTGTTCGATCGCTTCGAGATGGCGCACCGCCATCCGCGTCTCGCCGGCGACTTCGGCCAGCGACAAGCCCAATTTCTCACGCGCCGACCGCAACGCCCGACCGACCGCATCCGCGGCCAATAGCGGCATGTTGCGGTCGAGTTCCTCTCCGAACAAATCCATTTGAAGTCCCCCGACTCGATCCGTCAATCGCATCATTGTACCGCCACCGCAACGACGCCGACTGGCTGGTGCTGCTTTGCCACTGACAAATCGTCCGAATTTGGGGCGCTTAGATGGTTTGCGACGCGGTAATCTTACTGTAATGGCTTGGCGGGGCGTCTCTTTGGCGCGGGGTGGGAATTATGAACCTTGAGCCGCCGGTAACCCCGGAACGGACACAGTCGCGGCTGGCGTCGCGCCTGCTGGTGGAAACGCAACTGACCAGCCTGGTCCGGGCGATCGCGATCGTGCGTAAGCTTGCCGGCGGGTCGTTCGTGTTCGATCGCGGTATCTTCTTCCTGGCGATATTGCGCGCGAGCGGCGACATGCTGGCCGATTGGCCCAACGCGCCGCGCAGCCAGGTCGATAATGGCGGCATCAGCATCAACGCGCTGTCGCAGTCGCTGCATCGCCCGTTCGAAACCGTTCGCCGTCACGTCAATGCGCTGATCGATGCCGGATTGTGCGCGCGCACAACGAGCGGCGTGGTGGTCCCTGCCTCGTTGCGCGACGATCCCGATGTTGCGGCATTGTTGGTCCATCTGCACGATTCGCTGGTCTGGCTGGCCGACGAATTCCACGCCTTCGACATGCCGCTCCCGCGTAATGCGACGGTCGATCACGCCTATCGCGCTGATATCACGCTGGCGGCGGCAATCGACCTGGCGCTGGGCGCGTTCGACAATGTCGGATTGTTCGTGTCGGACTGGCTGGAACTCGCGATCGTCGGGGCGGTGCTGGTGGCGAGCGTGCGGCGGATCACGCTCGATAGCGAATTGGCACGTCGTTATTCGGAAACCGCAACCTTCGTGCCGATCGAGCTACGTGATCCGGTGTCGGCCGCGGCGATCGCGCGCGCGCTGACGATCCCCTATTCGACGGTACGGCGCCAGATCCTGGCGACGGTCGCGGCCGGCAAGCTGATCGAGCGCGGACGCGGCGTGCTGCTGTCCGACGATTTGCTGGCCGGGCCTGGTGCCGCGATCATGGGGGCGACGGCGACGATGCGGACTGCGGCGTTGTTCGGGCGGCTGGTGCCGGGCGGCTTCCCGTTCAACGATCCCAAAAGCGCTTATGTCGCGGGACGGCCGGCGCTGGTCGACTTCAGCTGAGGCAAGTCGCGCATCAAGTGATCGGCAACGAGGAGATGGTGATCCGTGCCAACTCCGCGGCAAGGGTCAACGCCACCCACCTTTCAGGCAGTTTCACGACTCGGGCATAGGCTCGGGCCGCTGCAATCGTCGTGACCGTGCCCGGCATTCGCGCGAAATCCGAATTCTCGATCGCACTGACCGTCTGCAGGTCGGTGCCGGCCCGGCGCGCCACGTCATCCAGCGACAAGCCCATCCTCAACCGGCCGCGCCATAAGGCTTCGCCGATTTGACTGGGTGCAAGGATGGCCCTTCCTTCCATCCCAGCAGCTTGATGATCTGGTGCCGGACCGCGGTCGTCGCGGTCCATCGAATCCCCTCCTGTCCCCGGGACGGCTTCTGCCACAGGCACAGAATGGCCGCAACGGGCCTAATGCCCCAAGCGGAAGATTTATTTCGACAATCTGGCGCTAACCGTCGTGCGCGAGCCGCTTCAGGCGATACAGCACGTCCAGCGCTTCGCGCGGGCTGAGCGCGTCGACGTCGAGGCTGTCGAGTTCGGCGCGGACGGCATCGCATTCCTCTTCCTCTGCCTCGATCGCGGCGGCGAACAACGGCAGGTCATCGAGTCCGGCAGCGAGCCCCCCGGTCTTGGCGCGGCCCGCTTCGAGCTTGGACAGCACCGCCTTGGCGCGCGAGATCGTCGCCGGCGGCAGCCCGGCGAGGCGCGCGACCGCGAGGCCGTAGGAACGGTCGGCGGGCCCCTCGGAGACTTCGTGGAGCAGGACGAGATCGCCTTTCCACTCGCGCGCGCGGACATGGTGGAGGCTCAGCGCATCACAGCGTTCGGCGAGCCGCGTCAGCTCGTGATAATGCGTCGCGAACAGGCAGCGGCAGCGATTGTCCTCATGGATCGCCTCGACCACCGCCCAGGCGATGGCGAGACCGTCATAAGTAGACGTACCGCGCCCGACCTCGTCGAGGATGACGAAGCTGCGCGGCGTGGCTTGCGCCAGGATCGCGGCGGTTTCGACCATCTCGACCATGAAGGTCGAGCGACCGCGCGCGAGATTGTCCGACGCGCCGACGCGGCTGAACAATTTGTCGACCAACCCGAGTTCGGCGCGCGTGGCGGGAACGTAGCTGCCCGCCTGCGCGAGGACGGCGATCAGCGCGTTCTGGCGGAGGAAGGTCGACTTGCCGCCCATGTTGGGACCGGTGACGAGCCATAACCGCGAGGTTTCCGAGAGCATGCAGTCGTTGGCGACGAAGCGCTCGCCGCTGCGCTGGACGGCGGCTTCGACCACCGGGTGGCGCCCGCCCTCGACTTCGAAACAAGCGTGATCGACCAGGGTCGGCCGGGCCCAACCGTCCTCGGCGGCGCGCTCGGCCAGGCCGGCCGCAACGTCGAGACGCGCCAGAGCATCGGCGGTCGCCGCGATTGCCTCCCGGCCCGCAAGCGCGGCCTGGGTCAGCTCCTCGAGATGCGCGGCTTCGGCGGCAAGCGCGTGACTGCCGGCCTGGGTGACTTTCATCGCCAGTTCGTGGAGCTCGGGCGCGTTGAAGCGGACGACGCCGGCTAGCGTCTGGCGATGGGTGAATCCGCTATCGGGCGCCATCAGCGGGTCGGCGGCCTTGGCCGGCACCTCGACATGATAGCCAAGCACGCCGTTATGCCGGATTTTGAGCGCGCTGGTGCCGGTGCGATTGCGATATTCCGCCTCGAGCGCGGCGATCGCGCGACGGCCGCCCGCGCCGATATCGCGCAGATCATCGAGCGCGGTGTCATATCCTTCAGCGATATAGCCGCCGTCGGACGCGTCGATCGGTGGTGCGGGGACGAGCGCGCGCTTGAGCAGGTCGATCAGCGACCCGTGGCCGCGCAGCCGAGGCACGATGTCCTGGAGCAATGGCGGCGGCGCATCGAGCGTATCGATCCGCTCACCGAGCAACCAGGCACCATCGAGGCCGTCACGCAACTGCCCGAGATCGCGGGGGCCGCCGCGGCCGGCGACCAAGCGTCCGAGCGCGCGGCCGATGTCGGGCAGGCTGCGCAAGGTCGCGCGCAGGTTCTCGCGCAAGGCGCCGTCGTCATGCAGCCGCTGGACGAGGTCCAGCCGCGCCTCGATCGCCGCACGGTCCATCAGCGGCGCGCCGATATCGCCGGCGAGCAGCCGCGCACCCGCGCCGGTCACCGTCCGGTCGACCGCGTCGAGCAGGCTGCCCTTGCGCTGGCCGGTCTGGGTCTGCGTGAGTTCCAGGCTGTCGCGTGTCGCGGCGTCGATCGCCATCGCTTCGCCGGCATTGCCGATCCGCGGCGGCCGCAGGAACGGCAGCGAGCCTTTCGCGGTATGGTCGAGATAGGCAACCAGACCGCCGGCCGCGGCCATGCCGGCGCGGCTCAACTGCCCGAAGCCGTCGAGCGTGGCGACACCATAAACGCGCTTCAACCGCGTTTCGGCGGCGGTCGAATCGAATTCGCCGCGCGGACGCAGCACGGTTGCGTAATGTTCGAACGCGCTTCCCTCGCTCGCCAATATTTCGGCCGCGTTCAGCCGCGCGAGTTCGGCGGACAGTCCACCGGCATCGGTCTCGACCAATTCGAACCGCCCGGTCGAGACGTCGGCGGCGGCGACAGCGATGCCGCCCGCCGCTTCGCCGATCGCGACGCACCAATTGGCAGTGCGCGAATCGAGCAGGGCTTCCTCGGTCAAGGTGCCGGCGGTCACCACGCGGATGATTGCCCGCGCGACCAAAGCCTTGGACCCGCCGCGCTTCTTGGCCTCGGCCGGCGTCTCGGTCTGATCGGCGATGGCGACGCGGTGCCCGGCCTTGATCAGCCGTTGCAGATAACCGACCGCGGCATGCGCCGGCACGCCGCACATCGGGATCTTCTCGCCATCATGCTCGCCGCGTGCGGTCAGGGCGATGTCGAGCACGGCGCTGGCGATCTTCGCGTCGTCGAAGAACAGTTCGAAGAAATCGCCCATCCGGTAGAATAGCAGGCAATCTCCAGCCTCCGCCTTCAGGGCGAGATACTGGGCCATCATCGGGGTCGGTGCGGCATCAGCCATTGGCGTCGGTTAGCCCAGCCGATCTGCGGCGCAAATCCCGCTTTCGCCCTTTGCTGTGGGTAAAGTGTGCGGATTTCCGCCCGGCACCCGGCGCATCCGCGTCGGCAAAAGTACATCAAGGGCCCGCAAGCCGGTTTCCTTCTCCCCAACGCGCACCTAAAGACGGGCGCAACAGAGAGGACCAGGATGGCCGACGAATCTTCCGTGCAGTTTTCCGACCGCGAGGCATTGCTGTTCCATTCGGAGGGACGGCCCGGCAAGATCGAGATCATCGCGTCGAAGCCGCTGACGACGCAGCGCGACCTGGCGCTGGCTTATTCGCCCGGCGTCGCCATTCCCGTGCAAGCGATCGCCGACGATCCCGCGACCGCCTATGATTATACCGCCAAGGGCAATCTGGTCGCCGTCATCTCGAACGGCACCGCGATCCTGGGCATGGGCAATCTCGGCGCATTGGCCTCCAAGCCGGTGATGGAAGGCAAGGCGGTCCTCTTCAAGCGTTTCGCCGATGTCGATGCGATCGATATCGAACTCAAGACCGAGGATGTGAACCGCATCATCGACGCGGTCGAGCTGATGGAGCCGAGCTTCGGCGGCATCAACCTCGAGGACATCAAGGCGCCCGAATGCTTCATCATCGAGCAAACCCTGCGCGAGCGGATGAATATCCCGGTCTTCCATGACGACCAGCACGGCACCGCGATCATCACCGCGGCCGGACTGATCAACGCCTGCCTGCTGACCGGCCGGCACCTGTCGGACATCAAGGTCGCGGTCAACGGCGCGGGTGCGGCGGCGATCGCCTGCACCGAGCTGATCAAGGCGATGGGCGTGCGGTCGGACAATGTGATCATGTGCGACCGCTCGGGCGTGATCTACAAGGGTCGCGAGAAGGTCAATCAGTGGCAGTCGGCGCATGCCGTCGACACCGAGAAGCGGACCTTGCAGGAAGCGATGCACGGCGCCGACGTTTTTCTCGGCCTGTCGGCGGCGGGCGCGGTCACGCCCGACATGGTGCGTGACATGGCCAAGGCGCCGATCATCTTCGCGATGGCCAATCCCGAGCCCGAAATCCGTCCCGAGCTCGCCAAGGAAGCTCGCCCCGACGCGATCATCGCGACCGGCCGCTCGGATTATCCCAACCAGGTCAACAACGTGATCGGCTTCCCGTTCATTTTCCGCGGCGCGCTCGACGTGCGCGCGACCGGGATCAACGAGGAAATGAAGATCGCCGCCGCGCATGCGATCGCCGAACTGGCGCGCGAGGCGGTGCCCGAGGAAGTCGCCGTCGCCTACGGCGTGCGCCATACGTTCGGTCCCGACTATATCATCCCCGCGCCGTTCGATCCGCGGCTGATGGAATTGGTACCCTCCGCGGTCGCCAAGGCGGCGATGGATTCGGGAGTCGCGACCAAGCCGATCCTCGACATGGCGGCCTATCGCCAGCAGCTGCGCGGCCGGCTCAACCCGACCACCGGCGTGCTCGCCCAGGCCTATGAAGGGGCGCGCGCGCAACCCAAACGCGTGCTGTTCGCGGAAGGCGAAGAGGAAGTCGTGCTGCGCGCCGCGGTGGCGTTCCGCGAGGGCGGTTACGGTACGCCGGTGTTGGTCGGACGCGACGACGTCCACGACCGGCTGCGCGCGCTCGGCGTCAAGGAGGTCGAGAGTTACGAGGTCCATAACAGCCGCACCTCGGCCCTGGTGCCGCGGATGGTCGATTTCCTCTACCAGCGGCTCCAGCGCCGCGGCTATCTGCGCCGCGATTGCGAGCGGATGATCAACCAGGATCGCAACATTTTCGGCGCCGTCCTGCTCCAGCTCGGCGAGGCCGATGCGATGATCACCGGCGTCACCCGAACCTATGCCCAGACGATGCGCGAAGTGCGCAAGGTGATCGATATCGAGGCCGGACGGACCGCGTTCGGCATCCATGTCATGGTCGGCCAGACGCACACCGTGTTCATGGCCGACACAACGATCAACGAGCGCCCGACTGCCGAGGAACTGGCCGACATCGCCGAGCAGACCGCCGCCGTTGCGCGCCGCATGGGTCATGAGCCGCGGGTCGCGTTCCTGAGCTATTCGACTTTCGGCAACCCCGAGGGGCGCTGGCTCGAGAATTTGCGTGCCGCGGTGGGCGTGCTCGACCGGCGCCAGGTGAGCTTCGAATATGAAGGTGAGATGGCGCCCGACGTGGCGCTCAACCCGCGCCAGCTGGCGAATTATCCGTTCGCCCGGCTGTCGGGGCCGGCCAATGTTCTGATCATGCCTGGGCTGCAATCGGCCAACATCTCGGCCAAATTGCTGCGCGAACTCGGCGGCGACGCGGTAATCGGACCGATGCTGGTCGGACTGGAAAAACCGGTCCAGATCGCGCCGATGACCTCGACCGCGAGCGAGCTGGTTACGCTGGCGGTGCTCGCCGCTGGTGGGGTCGCGCGCTGATCTAAATCTCCTTCGAACGGTGCAGCTCTTGCTGCTACGTTTGTAGCATGCTACAAACGTAGCAGGAGGTTGTGATGATCGATTCGTTGCCGCGCCGCGAGCGCGAGATCTTCGAAATCCTGTGCGGGCTGGGGGAGGGCACTGCTTCCGCCATTCGTGGGGCGATGACCGACCCGCCGAGCGATTCCGCGGTGCGCGCGCTGCTCGCGCGGCTGGTCGCCAAGGGCCTGATCGCGCACCGCACCGAGAACCAGGCCTATATCTATGCGCCCGTGCCGCAAACCGATGCGGTCGCGGAGGGGGCATTGCAGCGGCTGGTGCAGACCTTCTTCCACGGCTCTGCCGCGAGCGCGGCGACCGCCTTGCTCGGGATGGAACCCAAACTCGCTTCCGACGAGATCGATGCGCTCCAGCGCATGATCGACCAAGCCCGGCGGGATGCGAAATGATGCTGGGCCTGCTGATCGACCTCGGTTGCAAGTCGGCGCTGATCGCCGGCGCGGCCTTGCTCGTCAGCACCGTGATGCGTGGCCGGCCAGCGGCGGATCGCGCCGCTTTGTTGCAGGCAGCGCTGGTCGCTTCGCTCGCGCTGTTCCTGCTCGTGCCATTGTTGCCGCCACTCGATCTTGCCGTGCTGCCGGCGTCCGAAACCGCGTCGAACGCGGTTGCGATGAGGAATGTCTCGGCGACTGTAGCCGAAATGCCGCGCGCCCCTGCCGCGACGCTCGACGGCGCGGCTTTGGTGGCGATGCTCTACGCTGCCGGGGTCGTGCTGCTCCTGGTTCGCTTTCTGACGGGATTGTGGACGTTGCGGCGCTGGACGCATGCTGCTCGCCCGGCGATCGATCCGCACTGGCAGCGCGTGATGGATCGGGAAACCGCCAGTCTTCGCCGGCCGCTCCGCTTGCTGGTTTCGCCACACGCCGCGACGCCGCTCAGCTGGGGAATCGTGCCCGCCTGGATTCTGATCGGCCCGGCGACGCACGATCGGCCCGACCAGGCGGAGGCGGTCATCGCGCACGAACTGGCGCATATCCGCCGTTTCGACTGGGTGGGGTTGGTCATCGCCCGCCTGGCCACTGCGCTATTCTGGTTCAACCCATTGGTGTGGCTGGTCGTTCGCCAAATGATGCGCGAGGTCGAGCTGGCTGCCGACGCCGATGCGCTCGGTCGGGTCGACCGTTACGATTACGCCCAGGCGCTGCTCGCGGTCGCTGGCGGACGCTTGGCGCATTCCGACGCCAACGGCATGGCGTTCACCCGGACCGCGCTGGCGCGCCGGATCAACAAGGTGCTCGACGGTGGCGCGCGGCGCCGTATGCGGCCGCTGGTGCCGGCGTTGCTGCTCGTTGCGGCACTTGGCACTGCCGTGCCGCTCGCGGCCGCGCATATCGTGCGCGTTGCTCCTGCGCCGCCGGCGCCGCTGCCGCCGATTCCCGAACCACCGGCTCCGCCTGTTCCGCCCTCATCCGCGGCAGCAGTGCCGTCGGCCTGGCCGGACGCCATGCGGAGCGCCGGTCATGCCGGGGGCCGGATGCTGAAGCGCCTCGGTAGCGGGATCAAAGGGAGCTCGATTAAGCGGTTCGCGTCGCCGGGCACGGGCGGTACGGATAGCCAAGTGATTGGCGTACAGGATGTGCCGGCAACGATCGACGGCTCGCCGCAGGACGCAGCAGCCGCCGCGGCGAAGCGCGAGAAAGAGGAGGGCGCCGCTGCCGCCAAACGCGGTGCGGAGGAACAGCGCCGAGGCCTCGGCGAAGGGATGCGCGGTACCGCTGTAGGGTTTCGCGCCCGCGCCGAAGAACTCGAACGCATCGCCGATCTGCCTGGGCAATCCAGCGCCGTGCGAGCGAGCAATCTGGCTATTGCGAAGGGATTCCGCGCGAGCGCCGAAGACCTCGACAACAAGGCCGACAAGCTGAGCGGCGTCTAGCCGCCGTCATCCATGGACTTCACCCAGGCAAGCGCGATTCCGCGCCACGGGAGCGGCTTGCCCAATTTCAGGAGATACGAATGCGGATCACCATTTGTGCTGTCGCAATCCTGCTTGGCGCCTGCGCCGACCATTCGGCACTGGCGAGCGAGCCCCGCCTGAGCATCAGGGTCGCGGACGTTTCGACCGACACCCCGTCGGGACGGGCCGAATTGCGGCGACGGGTGGTCGATGCGACGCGGCGATTTTGCGCCGATCATGGGGCCGAGATCACGCCCTACGAATCGCGAGAGGATCCGGGCTATTGCCCCGACATGGCACGATCATGGGCGATGAGTGGCATGACCCGCGACATGCGCCGCGCCTATAGCCTGGCACGTCACGAGGCGAAGGTCGTCGGCAGCGCGCCGTGATTTCGGATCACCCTCCCTCAGGCCCGTCCGGCAGCGGGCGGCCGCCACAAAGCTGGACATAACGCTCAGCCGCCATACATCTTGTCTATGGTAGGTGGCGCGCATGGCTGACGCTCTGGGTGGCTCGTTGCCGCTATATGTCCTGATTGGCATCGTCATCGTGTTGATGTTGCTTGCCCGGCGGTTTCGGGTGGTCGGGCGATTGTTGTCGATGACGGCACTGGTCGTCTCGCTCGGGCTAATCGTGATGCTGGTCGGCGAGCGCGGGCGGTTCGATCCGATGTTCGCGCGGGTCGCCAAGATCCTGCACCTGGAGGACGGGCAGCAGGTCGTCGGGAAGGAAATGCGCGTGCCGATGGCCGATGACGGCCATTTCTGGGTGACTGTTCGCTTCGGCCATGTCGAACGCAAGATGCTGGTCGACAGCGGCGCGACGGTAACTGCTCTGTCGACCGATACCGCGGAAGCGGCGGGGCTGCGGCTCAGCCCGAGCCCGTTCCCGATGATCATCCAGACCGCCAACGGATCGGTCCGCGCCGATACCGCGACCGTGTCCGAATTGCGCATCGGCAACATCGTCGCGCGCGATTTGCCCGTCGTCAGTTCGCCGGCGTTCGGCGACATGGACGTGATCGGGATGAACTTCCTGTCGCGGCTCAAGAGCTGGCGGGTCGAGGGACGGACGCTGATCCTGACACCGAACCATCCGCAGAATGCGAACGCGGACAAGCTCTCGTAGCTCCGTTCCCTCCAATGCTAACCCTCACCCCGGCACCAGGCCGGGGTGATATTGCGTTAGTGGCGGGCGTCCAATCTCAAGCGTCGATGGACGTGCCCAGCGCCGCGTTGACCAGGCCGCCGTCGACCACCAGCGTATCGCCGACGACATAGTCCGACGCGCGGCTCGCGAGGAAAATCGCGGCGCCCGCCATATCCTCGTCGGTGCCGATACGGCGCATCGGAATGTTCTTGGCGACCTCGTCGCCGTGATCGCGCGCGGCGCGATTCATCTCGCTGGCGAAGGCACCGGGCGCCAGGCTGGTGACGATGATCGCATCCTTGATCAGTCGCGCCGCCATCCGCTTGGTGAGATAGATCAGCGCCGCCTTGGAGGCGTGATAGCTGTACGTCTCCCACGGATTGAGCCGCAGGCCGTCGATCGAGGTGATGTTGATCACCTTGCTCGGCTTGTCATAGCTCGCCTGCGCCTTGAGCAGGCCGTGCAGGGCCTGGGTCAGGAAGAAGGGTGACTTGACGTTCAGGTCCATCACCTTGTCCCAGCCGCTTTCCGGGAAGTCCTCGAACGGCACGCCCCAGGCGGCGCCGGCATTGTTGACCAGGATGTCGAGATGATCCTCATGCTCGGCCAGCTTGGCGGCGAGCGCCTTGCAGCCGTCGACGGTCGAGACATCCATTGGCAGGGGAATGCAGTTCGGACCGAGTTCGGCGGCGGTTTCCTCGCAGGCCGGCGCCTTGCGCGACGAGATGTACACCTTGGCGCCCTGCGCGATGTAGCCCGCCGCGATCATCTTGCCGATGCCGCGCGATCCGCCGGTGATCAGCGCGACGCGCCCTTCGAGGCTGAAGAACTTGCTGGTGTCCATATGTCTTCTCCTAGTTCCCCTCCCGCTTGCGCGAGGGGCAAGGGGAGGGCCTGTGTTTCAGTTTGCCGAGAAGAGACACGCCCTCCCCCAACCCCTCCCGCAAACGGGAGGGGAGTTTTGTTCACCCCCCGCGTTTCAGCGTTTCTCGCGCGATGATGAGTTGCTGAATCTGGCTGGTGCCTTCGTAAATGCGGAACAGGCGGACGTCGCGGTACAGTCGTTCGATGCCGTAATCGGCGATATAGCCCGCACCGCCATAAATCTGCACCGCGCGGTCGGCGACGCGGCCGACCATCTCGCTGGCGAAATATTTGGCCGCGGCGGATTCCATGACGACGTCCTTGCCCGCGTCCTTGGCCGCCGCGGTCTCCAGCACCAACGCCCGGGCGGCGAGCGCCTCGGTCTTTGAATCGGCGATCATCGCCTGGATCAATTGGTGCTCGGCGATCGGCTTGCCGAACTGCTTGCGCTCGCTGGCATAAGCGACGCAATCGGCGATCAAGCGCTCGGCGACGCCGACGCACACCGCCGAGATGTGCAACCGCCCACGGTCGAGCACGCGCATCGCGATCTTGAAGCCTTCGCCTTCCGCGCCGAGCCGGTTCTCGACCGGGATCACCACGTCGTCGAAGATCACGTCGGCGACCTTGGCGCCCTTTTGCCCCATTTTCTTCTCGGGCTCGCCAATCGACACGCCGGCAAGATCGCGCGGGACCAGGAAGGCGGAGACGCCGCGGCCGCCCGGCGCGTCGCCAGTCCTCGCCATCACGGTGAACAGATCGGCCTTGTCGGCATTGGTGATGAACCGCTTGGTGCCGCTAAGGCGATAGGCTTGGCCATCCCACACCGCCTTGGTCTTCACCGCGCCCGAATCGGAGCCGACATCGGGCTCGGTCAGCGCGAAGCTGGTGATGATCTCGCCGCTCGCGATCCGGGGCAACCACTCGGCTTTCTGCTCAGGACTGCCCGCCATGACGAGTCCCTGGCTGCCGATGCCGACATTGGTGCCGAAGCTCGAGCGGAACGCCGGGGTGGTGCGGCCGAGTTCGATCGCGACCTTTGCTTCTTCGAGCATGGTCAATCCCAGACCGCCATATTCCTCGGCGATCGACAAGCCGAACAGGCCCATCGCCTTCATCTCGGCGGTGACGTCCTCGGGGATGGCGTCCTGCGCCTCCACCTCGGCTTCCAAGGGACGAAGCCGCTCGGTCACGAAGCGGCGGACGGTGTCGATCAGTGCGTCGAAGGTTTCGGCGTCGAGCGCCATGTGCCTCTCCCGTTATTCCGCAGGTGCGATGCCTCAAAGCCGCGAGTCCCGCAAACCCGAAATTCGAAAAGTCGGATTGACCGGCTTCAAGCCCCCTCTATGCTGCATGAAAAATACATGCAGGAGAATGGAATGCGGTTTCAGGGCAAGCGCGCCGTGGTCACTGGCGGCGCCTCCGGTATCGGTCGCGCGACGGCGCTGCGATTGGTCGAGGAAGGCGCCGATGTCCTGATCGGCGATGTCGATGTGGCTGGCGGCCAAGAGCTTGCCGAAACGTCGAATGGTCGTATCAGCTTTCAGAAAACCGACGTGACGCAAGTCGCCGATATCGAAGCGTTGCTCGCCGCCGCCGATGCCGCGGGCGGGCTCGATATTCTGTTCAACAATGCGGGCGCGGCGGGGGCGCGCGACAAGATCGACGAGATTTCGCCGGACGATTGGGATCGTACGATGAGCTTGTTGCTGCGATCGGTGGCGATGGGCATCCGCTATGCCGTGCCGCTGATGGTAAAGCGTGGCGGCGGGGCGATCGTCAACACGTCGAGTGTCTCGGCATTGGGCAGCGGTTACGCGCCGACCGCCTATTCGACGGCCAAGGCAGGCGTGCTGCATCTGACCAAGGTGGCCGCCGCGGACCTCGCCAAGCACAATATCCGGGTCAACGCGGTGGTGCCGGGGTTCATCACCACCAACATCTTCACCTCGGCGCTGGGGCTTGACGGCGCGGTGCGCGATCACGTCAACGGTGTGATCGCCCAGACCGCGGCGCACGCCCAACCGGTGCAGCGCGCCGGCCGACCCGAGGACATCGCCGCCGCGGTCGCCTATCTGGCGAGCGATGACGCCAGCTTCGTCACCGGCACGCATATCCTGGTCGATGGCGGCATGCTGATCGGCACGCGCGCGAGTTGGGACGACAGCGTGCCGGGCCTGTTCTCGTCACTGGAGGCGGCGGCCTCGTGAGCAAATTGGCGACGCCGGCGCCGCGGCGGCTTTCGAATCGGACTACGGCAAGCTACGGCTTCGGATCGGTCGCCTATGGCGTCAAGGATGCCGGATTCGGTACGTTCCTGCTGATCTTCTACAACCAGGTGGTAGGGCTCGATGCCTCGACGGTCGGGTTGATCATCTTCGTCGCGCTCGTCTGCGACGCGTTCGTCGATCCGCTGATCGGCGTGTTGTCGGATCGCACGCGCGGGCGCTGGGGGCGGCGTCATCCATGGATGTATTCGGCGGCGCTACCGATCGCGATCGGATGGCTGTTATTGTGGAACCCGCCGCACCTGAGCAGCGGGGCCACGCTCGCCTGGCTGTTTGTCACCGCGGTCGTCGTGCGCAGCGCGGTCAGTTGCTACGAAGTGCCGTCACAGGCGCTGACGCCCGAGCTGACGTCGGATTATGACGAGCGCACGCGGATCACTTCCTACCGCTATCTGTTCGGTTGGGCAGGCGGTCTGTCGATCCTATTGCTCGCTTACGGCGTGTTCCTGACGCCGTCGGCAGCCTATCCCAACGGCTTGCTCAATCGCGTCGGCTATGGCCATCTGGCGATCGCGAGCGCCGTCATCATGGTCGTTGCGATCCTGGCCTCGGCGCTCGGCACGCATCACGAGATCGCGCGGTTGCCCAAAACGGTCGTACAAAGCCAGACGCTCGGCGGGCATTTCCGCGAGCTATGGGAAACGGTCAAGAATCGCGGGTTCCTGATCCTGATGCTGGCGGGCATCTGCGCCTATACCAACCAGGGGATCAGCTACGCGCTGTCCAATTACACCTATAGCTACGTCTGGCAGTTCCAGTCCTGGACGTTGCAGCTATTGCCGTTCGCGCTGATGCTGGGTGCGGCGCTGGCCTTCGTCATCGCGCCGGCGGTCGGCAAGCGGATGAGCAAACCCCACGCCGCGATGGGGTTCGTGCTGGCGGCTACGGTGTTCCACACCATGCCCTATTGGCTGCGCTTCGCCGGCGTTGTGCCCCAGCCGGGATCGAGCGCGCTGGTGTTTCTGCTGCTGCCGATCTTCGTCACGGCGACGGCACTCAGCGTGTCGTCGTTCATCCTGGGCGCTTCGATGATGGCCGATGTCGTCGAGGATTCGGAAGCGCGGACCGGACGCCGGTCGGAAGGCGTCTATTTCGCCGGATCCTTCTTCGTCCAGAAATGCACGTCGGGTCTGGGCATCATGATCGTCGGCCAGTTGCTCGACCTCGTATCGTTCCCGAAGGGCGCGAAGCCCGGCATGGTGCCGGTGGCGGTGATCGACCATCTGACGCTGGCCTTCATCCTGATCTACGGCTCGCTCGCGATCCTGGCGGCCATCCTGTTCTCCAAATTCCCGTTCGGGCGCACGGAGCATGAAGCGCGTCTCGAGCGGATGATCGCGGCGGCGGAGGCCGAAGGGGCACCGCACGCGCCGTGACACCGGTAGCGATTCGGCGGATTTCGACCACAAAATATGGGTACGCCAGGCGCCAATCGGGTCCACGCGGCACCCCATTTGGGCATTCACCGGCGACGAAACACAGTTCGTCGTGAAAGGTTCCGTTCATCGTGCCGACAGGGTTCCCATGTCGGTTTTGTCCACCTAACCCACCATCAACAGTTCAACGGACCTTTTGGGGGGTCGCATGAAATTTGGTGGTTTGGCAGCGCGATTCGCGCTGGTGGCGCTCTGCGCCCTGGCGACGACGGTGCCGGCTCAGGCTCGGTTCTGGCAGTGCGCTCCCTATGCGCGTGAGATTTCGGGCATCCAGATTTTCGGCAACGCCAACACCTGGTGGTCGCAGGCCGCCGGCAAATATGAGCGCGGCAACACGCCCAAGGTCGGATCGGTGCTCGCCTTCGCTTCGTTCGGCCGCATGCCGCTCGGCCATGTCGCGATGGTGTCGGGTATCGTCAACGACCACGAGATTCTGCTGACCCACGCCAATTGGTCGCGCCGCGGCGGCGTCGAATATAATGTCCGCGCGATCGACGTCTCGCCCCAGGGCGACTGGAGCCAGGTCAAGGTCTGGTATGGCCCGATGGGCGGGCTGGGCACCACGGTTTATCCGACCAAGGGTTTCATCTATGGCGCCGGTGCGCCCAAGATGGACAATGGCGATGACGACCAGATGGATACGTCGCGCAGCAGCCAGACGATCGCCACGATCGCTCCGGTGGGTGCCCGCGGGGTCGTCGGCGTCCGCGACTGAGCGGAGCCGATCAGGGCGCGCCGTCGGCATCGACACGCGCCTAATTTCCTCAGCAAGCTTGAATCGTGCTCCTGCAAAAGCAGGAGCACGGTGTTACTAGCGACACCTATCGGGCTCTGGGCTCCTGCTTTTGCAGGGGCGCGAGCCTGATCACGGCTGGCCTTACGCCTTACCCGGCGTGAAGTTCATCGCCGCGCCGTTCATGCAATAGCGCAAGCCAGTCGGTTTGGGGCCATCGTCGAACACGTGCCCAAGATGCCCGCCGCAGCGGCGGCAATGGACTTCGGTTCGCGTCATGCCCAGCGAACCGTCGTTGCGCGTCTTCACCGCATTGGGCAGCGGCGCCCAGAAGCTCGGCCAGCCGGTGCCGCTATCGAACTTGGTCTTCGACGAATAGAGCGGCAGCGCACAGCCCTTGCACGAGAAGATACCGGCACGGTGCTCGTTGTTGAGCGGGCTGGTAAACGGCGTCTCGGTCGCCTCGTGCCGCAGCACCTGGTAGGACAAAGCGGGCAGGCGCTTGCGCCATTCGGCATCGCTCAACTGGAATTCGAACTTTTCGGGTGGCGAGGCAGGCGCGGCGCGGCAGCCGCCGAACAGCATCGTCGCGGCACCGGTGCCGGCCAAGGTCAGGAAATGGCGGCGGTCGAACGTCATCATACGGGCTCCATCGATCAGACCTATATAGGTACGGACGATGAGCTCCGCAGGTTTCAACCCGCCGCGATTTCTGCGTTCAATATTTGCTGATTTCGACCGGCAGCTTGCGATAGCCATGGACGAAGCAGGCCGAAACGCGCTCGGGCTCGCCCAGCACGTTCACGCGCATGCGGCGCTTGGCCATTTCCTCGAGCAGCACGCTGATCTGGAGCTCGGCGAGGCGGGCACCGACGCAGCGGTGAATACCGTGACCGAAGGCCAGGTGGCGGCGCGCATTGGGGCGGTCGACGACGATATTGTCGGCATCCTCGCCAAACACCGTTTCGTCGCGATTGGCCGACAGATACCATAATGCGAGCTTGTCGCCTTCCTTGATCATCTGCCCGCCCAGTTCGTAATCTTGCGTCGCGGTGCGGCGCATATGCGCGAGCGGGGTCTGCCAGCGGATGATTTCCTGAACCGCATTGGGGATCAGTTCCGGATTCGCCTCGAGCTTGGCGCGCTGATCGGGGAACAGGTCGAGGCCGTACGCCGCCGCCGACATCGAGTTGCGCGTCGTATCGTTGCCGCCGACGATCAGCAGGATCAGGTTCCCGAGGAACTCATATTGGTCCATTTCCGCCATGGCGTCCGAATGGATCATCATGCTGATCAGATCGGGGGTCGGCTCCTTGCCGACTTTCTGGTTCCACAGATTCTGGAAATAGGCTCCGCATTCGAACATATGCGTCAGCCGCTCAGCACGCAGTTCCGGCGTCTTGACCAGTTCGATATCGCCCGCCCAGTCCGACCAGAAGGTCAGCTTGCGACGATCTTCCCACGGAAAATCGAACAGGATCGCCAGCATCTGGGTGGTCAGTTCGATCGACACGGTATCGACCCAGTCGAACTGCTCGCCATAAGGCAGTGTGTCGAGGATCTCGGCGGTGCGGCGGACGATATCCTCCTTCATCCGCACCATCTCGCTCGGCGTGAAGGCGGGGGCGACGGTGCGGCGCTGGCCGGTATGTTTGGGTCGGTCCATCGCGATGAACATCGGCATCTTGACGTCGCTGTCGGGCAGGAAGTCGGCAAGCGTGATCCCGCCCACTTCGGACGAGAAGACGTCAGGCAGCGATTCAGCCTCGAGGATCGGCTTGTAGGTGGAGACCGACCAATAAGGGCCGTAGTCCGAATTCGCGACCTTGTGGACCGGCGATTCGGCGCGAAGCTTTTTGAATGGCGCCTGCCAGACGTCGTCGCGATAGAGTTCGGGCCGGCTGACGTCGAGCGGGTCGACCGGGCCGTCATATTTGAAGGTCGGTCCCTTCGCCATCATCTCGGTCAATTCGGCTTGAGTCGCCATGCCCACTCTCCCATTTATCGGGCGAGACAAACCTATACTTACACAGATGTCAATAGTGGAGCGGCTAGTCTGTTTGAAAACGCGCTGAGGGCGCGTTTCGCGGTACCAGCCCGCTCCCCCACCCGACCTCCCAATCAGGGTATTCTATGGGAGGTCGGGTGGGGGAGCGGGCTGGTGCGGTCTCAAAACTCGCTCTTTCACGAGTTTTCAAACAGGCTCTAGCTGCTCGCGGGCTGCGGTTGTTTGCGTTTGCGCTTGGGGCCTTCGCCCGACTTCAGCACGCCGCGGCGGAACCAGCGCGCGCCGAGCGAGATCACCAGCGACACCCATAGCAATTGCCACAGGATCGCGACCGCGTGCGGCCACAAAGCGGACGAATTGGCGGCATGCGCGGCCATTGCCATCGGCGAGCTGAACGGGAAGACCTCCGCGATCCAGGCGATCGTGCTGCCGGGGCGACCCGCCGCCGCGGTCGACATGCCGACATTGGCCATTTGGACGATGGTCATCGGCAGGGCCATCAGCTGAAGCTCGCGCTGGGTGGAGGCCTGCGCGCCGAGGATCAGATAGACCGCGCCGATCAGCAGATACGACATCACGAAATAAGCCAGGAACAAGAGCGCGAAGACCGACTTGCCGACGGCGGGCGCCACACCCGCAAGCGCCGCCACCGTTCCGGCAGGCAGGATGCTGGTGATCTGGCTCGCGATCGTGCCCCAGAAACCGACGAACAGCAGCGCCACGCCGAACATGCCGATCAGCTTGCCGAAGAACACCGATTCGAGTGGCACCGCGGCGGCGAGAACTTCGATCACCTTGTTGCTGCGCTCTTCCGCCATGGTGCCCATGGTCAGGCCGGCGAGGAACAGGGTCAGCAGGAAGATCGCCATGACTGCGAACAAGGCCGCGGCGTTATGGCCGCTGGTGGTCACGACGGTGCGGACGATCTTCGTCTTGGTCGGCACGCTAAGCGGCGCGGTCGATCCCAGTTTCTGCGCGCGCATGACCTGTTCGGCCAGGCCCGCGAGATAATCGGCTTCGTCGCGCCCGCCGCCGCCATAGACGATCGTCGGGTGTTCGAGCGGACCATAAAGCGCCGCATCGACATCGCCGTCGCGGCCCGACACCCGCGCCCGTGCCTGGGCGGCGGGATCGCTCGACGGTGTCAGGACATCGAGCGGCGGAGGGATGTCGCCATGCCCGAACACTTGGCGCAACTGGCGGTCGGTCGCGATGATCGCCGCTGCCTGGTCGGGAGCTGCGATCACGACAATGCGTGCGCGGTCGGCGGCGCCCTGCGCCATGCTCGACGCGCCGAACCCGCCGGCTGCGCCGAACAGGATCGTGAACATCGGCGACAGCAGGAACAGCAGGAACGTCGGGGTGAACACCGTGGCGATGAAGTCGCGCCGGGCGACGGTCATTGCCTGGCGTAGCGCGCGACGGAAATTGCCGGTCATCACAGCGCCTCCGCTTCAGCCTGGGCAAGCGCTTCGGCGCCGACGATCCGTACGAAGGCATCGTGCAGCCCGGGACGCTCGATCGACAGGCCGGCGACGCCAAAGCCCGATTGCGTCAGCTTGAGCAGCAAGGCTTCGACCCCGTCATCGGCGACCGGGAATACCCAGTCGCGGCCGTTATGCTGGGCGTCGGCGGGCAGCATTGCCGCCACTTCCGGTCCGTCGCGTTCGGGTTGGTAATGCGCGCGCATCGGCAGCATGCCACGCGCGTCGGCGACGGTTCCTTCGAACCGGCGCTTGCCGCCGGCGATGATCGCCAGCCGGTCGCATAGCCGCTCGGCATGCGCCATCACATGAGTCGAGAACAGGACGGTGGCGCCACGCGCCTGCTCGGCCCGGATCAATCGTTCGAGCCCTTCCTGGTTGACCGGGTCGAGGCCCGAAAAGGGTTCGTCGAGCACCAGAAGATCGGGCTGGTGGACGACCGATCCGAGCAATTGGACCAGCTGCGCCATGCCCTTGGACAATTTGCGGATCTTGAAATCGACCGCATAGCCCAGACCGGCCTGTTCCATCATCTCGATCGCGCGCTTGCGCCCGGTTTTCCAGGGCAGGCCGCGCAGGGCGCCCATGAAGGCGATCGCTTCGCGCGCCTTCATCTGCGGATAGAGGCCGCGTTCCTCCGGCAGATAGCCGACCTGGTCGCTCGCCTCGCGCGGGCGGTCGCGGCCGAGCAAGGTGCGCTCGCCTTCGTCGGGCTCGATGATCCCCAGTAACATGCGCAAGGTCGTGGTCTTGCCCGCGCCGTTAGGGCCGAGCACGCCATAGATCGTGCCGGTCGGCACCGCGAGGTCGACGCCATCGACCACCCGCCGCCCACCGAAATTCTTGACGAGGCCGTGGGCGGTGACGGCCAGAGACTGAGACACGCGACCTCCCTCGATTGGTTCGTCCGTGGTAGCGGGGCGAAGTGACCGAACACAAGCTATTCGAAGACCGCTTGCGCGACGAAGCCTTAAGGCTGGGTTTCGCCGCGATCGGCATCGCGCGCGCCGACGCCGCGCCGCGATCGGGCGAGCGGCTGCGCCAATGGCTGGCGGAAGGCCGTCATGGCGACATGATCTGGATGGAGGAGCGCGCGCAGCAACGCGCGGCGCCGGCGGGGCTGTGGCCCGAGGTCAGGAACGTGATCGCACTCGGCATGAGCTATGCGCCGGGACGAGATCCGTTGGCGCTTGCAGGTGAGGGGGATCGCGGGCGCATCTCGGTCTATGCGCAGGGCAGCGATTATCACGATCTCGTCAAGCGGACGTTGAAGGCGCTGGCGCGGTGGATCGTGGCGGAAGCGCCGGACAGCGACCTCAAGGTGTTCGTCGATACCGCGCCGGTGATGGAAAAGCCGCTGGCCGAGGCGGCGGGACTGGGCTGGCAAGGCAAGCATACCAATCTGGTCAGCCGCGATCATGGCAGCTGGCTGTTCCTGGGCGCGATCTACACCACGCTCGACCTCGTGCCCGATCAGGCGGGGCGCGATCGCTGCGGCTCGTGCGATGCGTGCCAGCGATCGTGTCCGACCGATGCTTTTCCCGCACCCTATCGGCTCGATGCGCGGCGGTGCATTTCCTATCTGACGATCGAGCATAAGGGGCCGGTGCCGGAGGAATTCCGCGCGGCGCTCGGCAACCGCATCTATGGCTGCGACGATTGCCTGGCAGTCTGCCCGTGGAACAAGTTCGCCTCGGCGGCGGCGGCCAACCGGGCGTTTCTGCCGCGGGCCGAATTGGCCGCGCCGCGGCTAGCTGATCTTCTCGCGCTCGATGATGCCGGGTTTCGTGAGGTGTTTTCGGGGTCGCCGATCAAGCGGATCGGGCGCGACCGGATGGTGCGCAATGCGGCTTATGCCGCGGGGAATAGCAGGGATGCGGCGTTAGCGCCGGCGTTGGAAAGACTGCGCGATGATGCGTCGGAGGTGGTGTGCGATGCCGTTGAATGGGCACTGATGCAATTATCTAGCCCCTCCCCTTCAGGGGAGGGGTTGGGGGTGGGGGATACCTCGCAGAGCCCGTCGCTTGTGGCTGCCCCACCCCAAACCCCTCCCCTGAAGGGGAGGGGCTTATAACGGTTACTTCCCCCCACTCCTCCGCGCCAGCGCCGCGACGCAACTCGCGCGGTCGATCGGGCTGCCGTCGGGCTGGCGGGCGTCGAGATAGGTCACCGTCGGTTCCCCGCCGTTCTTGCCCGGATAGAGATAGGTATCGAGCACGCAGAACGTGCCCTGGAATTGCAACTTGCGCGCCGTGCCTTCGCGGACATCGGCGTTGGCGGCACCGAATAATTGGGTGAGACCGGCGGCATTCTGCCCCATCACCCTCTCCAAGCCGCTTGTCGGCTGCGTCGGCCTGACGACCACGGTCGGCGTTGCGGGGCGCGCCAAGGTCGTCTCTCCGCAGCCCGCCAGCAACAGCGCGAGCCCCGCGACGGCCAATATAGCTTTCATCCTCTTCTCCCGTGGAACAGATGCGCCGCCATCGCCGCGCCCAGGATCGGGGCGAACAGGTTGACGACGGGCAATGTCAGCAATCCAGATACGATCACGCCCAATTCCCACCGCACCCATCGGGTCGATGCCCGCCATGCTTTCATCTCGGACGGCGCGATATGCCGTGCCGCGACCATCTCGCCCAGATCGACTCCCAACAGCCAGCCATTGGCGGCGAAGAACAGCAGCGGCGTGCCGAATCCGGTCAGCAGGAGCAGGATATAGGCCGGGGCGAGCACCAGATTGACCGCCAGCGCGCGCCCGGCGGACCGCAATCCCATGTGCAGCGACCGCGCGAACCGCAGGTCATGCGCGCTCGCCAGCGCGTCGGGATAATGTTTGCGCTCGACCGCGATCACGATCTCGTCGCCGAACAGGCCGATCACCGCGATCGCCACCGCGCGGAACAATACCCAGCCGAACAGGAGCGTCACGACGAACTCGCCGATGACCGCCAGACCGGCGGCGTCCTCGCCCCAACCGAGTTGATCGACGAACAGCCATTGCGTTCCGAACCACAATCCGGCGCCGAGCAGCAGGAAGACCAGCAGGGTCAGCCCGATCGATTTCAGGAAGACGCGCAGGATCGCCGGATCGGTAAGCTGGCCGAGCGACAGGAGGAAAGCGCGGATCATCGTTGCTTCTGTCTAGCGGCGGCGATACGGCGCGGCCAACCATTTCCCGGAGATATCTGACTTGACCAGCCCCGCTTATGACGTGGTCGCGATCGGCAATGCCATCGTCGACATCCTTTCGCAGTCGACCGACGAGTTCATCGCCGCCGAGGGCATGACCAAGGGATCGATGGCGCTGATCTTCGATCCGGCCGCCGCTGACGACCTCTATTCGCGGATGGGCCCAGGACAGGAAGTGTCGGGCGGATCTGCCGCGAACACGATTGCGGGCCTCGCTGCGCTGGGTCAGCCGACCGGTTTCATCGGCCAGATCGCCGACGATCAGCTGGGCAAGGTGTTCGCGCACGACATCCAGTCGCTCGGCGTGCATTTCGCGACGCCGCCCGCTACCGGCGGTGATCCCACCGCGCGCTGCCTGATCCTGATAACGCCAGACGGCCAGCGGACGATGAACACCTTCCTGGGCGCCGCGCAGTATCTGCCGGAGAGCGCGGTTGATGCCGAGACGATCGGCGCGGGCGCGATCCTCTATCTCGAAGGCTATTTGTGGAATGCCGAGCAGTCGCGTGACGCGATGAAGCGGGCGATCGCAATGGCGCGCGATGCCGGGCGCAAGGTGGCGTTGACGCTGTCCGACACCTTCGTGGTGGAAGGGCATCGCGATGAATTCTTCGAATTGATCGGCGCCGGGCAGATCGACCTGCTGTTCGCCAATGACAACGAAGTCCGCGCGATGATGCAGACCGACGATATCGCGGCGGCGGTGACGGGGCTGGCGGCACGCGTGCCGACGCTCGTCTGCACGCATGGCCCGCACGGCGCCGAGGCACATCATGCCGACGAGCATGCTCGTATTCCCGCCGAGCCGATCGACCATGTGGTCGACACGACCGGCGCGGGCGACTTGTTCGCGGCGGGCTTCCTTGCTGGCCAGGCGCAGGGTCGCGATCTCGCCACCAGCCTGCGCATGGGCGCGATCTGCGCCGCCGAATGCATCTCGCACGTCGGCCCGCGCCCGCTGGCGGATCTCAAGAAGCTGGTGGCGGAAAAGCTCGGCTGAGCAAGGAATTCCCTCTCCCGCAAGCGGGAGAGGGAGGGGCCCGCGAAGCGGGAGGGTGAGGGTCTTCTTTCTTCTTCCAGGCAATGAAGCTGAAAAAGAAGAAAGAAGACCCTCACCCAACCCTCTCCCGCTTGCGGGAGAGGGCTAAGAAAACGGAAAGGGGCCGGAGTCTCGTGACTCCGGCCCCTTTATTATTGCCTGGATCAGACCATCACTCAGTGCCAGGCACCGGCGGATTGAGCCCTTCATAGGCTTCGGGCTCGGGCACATCGATGATGCCCCGGCCGACATGGCTGCGGCTGCGGCTGTAGAAGAAATAGATCGCCAGCCCGATCAATCCCCAACCCGGCAGCACCAGGATCGCGGTCAGCGGTAACGAGATATACAGCCCGATACAGCCGATGATCGCGAGCGGCGCGATGATCCACACGCCCGGCGTGCGGAACGGCCGCTTGCGGCCCGGATCGGTCCGGCGCAGCACCATCACCGACACCGCCACCATGAAGAAGGCGAACAGAGTACCGGAGTTGGAATAGTCGGCGAGCTTGCCGACCGGCAGGATCGCCGACGCGATCGCCGCGCCGATCCCGGTCACGACGGTGACGACGTGCGGGGTACGGAACTTCGGGTGAACCGAGGCGAGCTTTTCCGGAAGCAGGCCGTCGCGAGCCATGGTGAAGAACACGCGGGTCTGGCCGAACATCATCATCAGCACGACTGACGGCAGTGCCAGCACCGCGGCGATGCCGACGAGGCGGCCGATCACCGGCCAGTTGATGACCTGGAGAACGTGGACCAGCGCTTCTTTCGAGCAGACCAGCGGCTCCATCGCACCCGACGCAACGATCCGGGCGCAGCGCCCAGCCATCTCGGCCGACCCCGGTGCGAGGACGCTACCGTCCAGGCCAGTAACCGGCTGCGCACCGATCGCGCCGATCGCGCCCGAGGCGACCAGCAGATAGAAGATGGTGCAGATGCCGAGCGAGCCGATCAGGCCGATCGGCACGTTGCGTTGCGGGTTCTTGGTCTCCTCGGCCGCGGTCGAAACCGCGTCAAAGCCGACATAGGCAAAGAAGATCGACGCCGCGGCGCCCAACATACCGGTCGTACCGGTGGGCAGGAACGGCTCGGCGGGCGAGTTGAAATGGGTGCCATTGAGGACCGGCAAGGTCAACGCGATGAACGCGGTCAGCGCGGTGATCTTGATCAGCACCAGCACGGCGTTGACGCGCGCGCTCTCGGTCGTGCCGATGACCAGCAACCAGGTGACCAGGCCGACGACAAACACGGCCGGAACATTGATCCAGCCGCCGGTGTCCATCGCTGTTTGCAGATCGACATTCGGCTTCGCGCCGAACGCGACCTGGGCGTGCGCCATCAGCGCGTCCGCGTTCTTGATCGCGTTTGGCAAGTGGAAGCCGATGCCGTCGAGCAAGCCCGCCAAATGGTTCGACCAGCCGACCGCGACCGCGCTGGCGCCGACCGCATATTCGAGGATGAGCGCCCAGCCGACCATCCAGGCCAGCAGTTCGCCGGTCACGGCATAGGTGTAGGTATAAGCCGATCCCGACACCGGGACCATCGAGGCGAGTTCAGAATAGCAAAGTGCGGCGACCGCGCAGACGAAGCCGGCGACGACGAAGCTGAGCAACATGCCCGGGCCCGCCTTTTGCGCGGCCTCGGACGTCAGCACGAAGATACCCGTGCCGATCACGGCGCCGATGCCGAGCATGGTCAGCTGGAATGCACCGAGCGATCGGTGCAGTCCCTTTTTCTCGGCGGTCGCAAGGATCGCATCGAGAGGTTTTACGCGGTCAAAAATCATGAATAGCCAACCCCCAAGGTGGTATTTGGTGCTGGCGGGGGAGCCTAGTCGCAAAACCCCCGCGCGCAATCCCTTAATGGTTACGGCTGAGACGAGCTCAGCGCGCGAGCATCGGACCCAGCGCCTGCCCCCCGAACAGATGGACGTGGAGATGCGCGATCTCCTGATGGCCGTGCAACCCGACATTGGCGAGCAGGCGATAGCCCGGCGCCACTAGGCCGAGGTCGCGCGCGACCTTGCCGACCGCGCGGACAAAGCCCGCTATTTCCGCGTCCGACGCCTTGGCGCTGAAATCGTCCCACGACACATAGGGCCCGCGCGGGATCACCAGGACATGGATCGGCGCCTGCGGGTTGATGTCGTGGAAGGCGATTGCCCATTCGTCTTCGTACACGCGCTTCGACGGGATCTCGTCGCGCAGGATCTTCGCGAAGATGTTCTGGTCGTCATAGGGCAGGGTGGCATCGATCGGCATCAGCGGCTCCGATTGGCTTTTTCGGTGTGGCCTGACGTGCCCGTCCGACGCGCGAGTTCGTTGCGCACGTCGTTGAGGCAGAGGCCGGAATCGGCGAGCAGGACGAGCAAGTGATAGACCAGGTCCGCCGCCTCGCTGGTCAGCTCCTTCTTGTCCTTGCGCATCGCCGCGATCACGGTCTCGACTGCTTCCTCGCCGACCTTCTGCGCGATCTTGGCGCGGCCGCGGACGAACAATTCTGCGGTGTATGAACTGGAAGCACTCTCGCCCTTGCGCGAGTGGATCAGCGCGTCGAGCGCGTCGAGCGGATCGTTGGTCATGGCGTGAGCGCTGCCTGTCCGCGCCGCCGTCGTCAATCCTCTGAAATGGGCTTGCTCGCGTCGGCCTGTTTGGCGAAGCGTTTGCGCAGCGCCCGGCGCGCCAGCCAGACGCCCGCAACCGCCATGCCGAACAAGGCGATGTCGGACAGTTCGGGCATGCTGCGCGTGCGTACGATGCCGCTGTGCGGCGGCGGATCGGCGGCAAGTGCCGGAGCCGCGAGCAACAGCAGAGGCAAGACGAGGGCGTAGCGCATCAGGGGCCTGATACCGCGCGCCTCTTAACTTTCCGTCATGCCGCACTTGTCACGCATCCAACGTGCAACAACGGAAGGATTTCCCCTCGAAGGGCGTTGGACCCCGGAACAAGTCCGGGGTGACGTTTAGGAAAGAGGCGTGCGCACCGGGATGCCCGCCGCGGCCAGCGCGCGATGCGCGTCGGCGACGCTTGCCTCGCCGAAATGGAAGATGCTGGCGGCGAGTACCGCGCTGGCATGGCCGTCGCGGATGCCGGCGACGAGGTCGTCGAGCCCGCCGACGCCGCCCGACGCCACCACTGGTACGCTCACCTGGTCGGCGATCGTGCGGATGAGCTCGAGGTCGTAGCCGCCGCGCGTGCCGTCGCGGTCCATGCTGGTGATCAGCAACTCACCCGCGCCGAGTTCGGCGAGGCGCAGCGCGTGGGCGACCGCGTCGATTCCGGTCGGCTTGCGGCCGCCATGGGTGAAGACTTCCCAGCCGTCGGCGGTGCGTCGCGCGTCGACCGAGGCGACGCAGCATTGGCTGCCGAAGCGCTCGGCGATGTCGCTGACCAGTTCGGGGCGGGCCACCGCGGCGGAATTGACCGCGACCTTGTCCGCGCCGGCCAGCAGCAGCGCGCGGGCATCCTCGGCCGAACGCACGCCGCCGCCGACGGTCAGCGGCATGAAACAGACTTCGGCGGTGCGTCGCACAACGTCGAGGATGGTGCCGCGCGCCTCATGGCTGGCGGTGATGTCGAGGAAGCAGAGTTCGTCGGCGCCGGCGGCGTCATAGGCCTGCGCCTGTTCGACCGGATCGCCGGCGTCGCGCAGGTCGACGAAATTGACGCCCTTCACCACGCGGCCATTGGCGACGTCGAGACACGGGATCACGCGCGCGCGGACAGTCAAATTCCCCTCCCGTTTACGGGAGGGGCTAGGGGAGGGCGTGTTGGCAGACTGAACATATGAGAAGGCACATGCCCTCCCCCAGCCCCTCCCGCAAGCGGGAGGGGAGCTATGCCGCCTCCGCCACCGATATCGCCGTCGCGAGATCGAGGCGGCCGTCGTACAGCGCGCGCCCGGTGATTACGCCCTCGATTCCGTCACGAGCATGGAGCGCCAGAATATGGATGTCGCCGATCCCGGCGACCCCGCCAGAGGCGATCACCGGAATGTCGACTGCGCGGGCGAGATCAACCGTCGCCTGGACGTTGCATCCTTTGAGCAGTCCGTCGCGCCCGACATCGGTGAACAGCAAGGCGGCGACTCCAGCATCCTCGAAGCGCCGTGCCATGTCTTCGACCGACACGTCGGATATATCGGCCCAGCCGCGCGTCGCGACCATGCCATCCTTGGCATCGACGGCGACGACGATGCCACCAGGAAAATCGCGCGCGGCGTCGCGCACCAGGTCGGGATTGTCGAGCGCCGCGGTGCCGATCACCAGTCGCGACACGCCGACGTCGAACCAGCCCTCGATCGCCGCGCGATCGCGGATCCCGCCGCCCAGTTGGACATGGCCAGGGAAAGCGGCGACCACCGCGCGAACGACATCGCCATTGACCGATTCGCCGGCGAATGCGCCGTCGAGGTCGACCATGTGAAGATGCTGCGACCCGGCCGCGGCGAACGCCATCGCCTGCGCCACGGGATCGTCGCCGTAAATCGTCGCGCGGTCCATGTCGCCCTCGGCCAGGCGCACGACATTGCCGCCCTTGAGGTCGATCGCCGGGAAGATGATGAGGCTCATTTCACGGCCGCCATGTCAGGAACCTCTTCAACAATTCCAGCCCGTAACGCTGGCTCTTTTCGGGGTGGAATTGCACGCCCGCCATATTGTCGCGCGCGATCGCGGCGACGACCGGACCGGCATGGTCGGTGGTAGCGACCACATCGTCCCCCTCGAACGCATAGCTGTGCAGGAAATAGGCCTCGCCCGCCTCGATCAGCGGATGAGGAGATGTCGGGCGGACATCGTTCCAGCCCATATGCGGTACCTTGGCGCTGGGATCGGACGGCGTCAGCAGGCGGACGCGGCCCTCGATCCAGCCGAGTCCCCGATGCTCGCCCATTTCCTCGCCAACCCGCGCCATCAATTGCATGCCCACACAGATGCCGAGAAAGGGCATGCCGTCATGACGCACCCGTTGATCGAGAGCATCGACCATGCCGGGCACGCCCCGCAGCGCCGCCGCGCAGGCGCCGAACGCACCGACACCCGGAAGGACGATGCGGTCGGCGCGGAGCACCAGATCGGGATCGGCGGTGATCGCGACGTCCTGCGCGCCCGCTGCCTTCAGCGCATTGGCGACGGAATGGAGGTTGCCCGCGCCGTAATCGATCAGCGCGAGCGTCACGCGAGCAGGGGTACGACCGCGTCGGCCGCCCAACTCGCGTTGAATTCGATCACCTCGATCGTCGCCGCGCCGCTGGTCACGAAGGGGTCGCTTGCCGCGAGCGCTTCGACCTCGGCCCGGTGCCCGCGGCAGACGATCACGCCCCCGGTGCGCGGGTTGCGGCGCCCCGACAGGAGGAACAGTCCTTCGTCATAGCCGCGCTCGAGCCAGTCGATATGCGATTTCATATGCCGGTCGACCTCGTCGAGCGGGACGACGTAGGTGATCAGGATCAGACAGACCGGCGCGTCGGCGTGCGTTGCGGGCATCACAACGTCCCCTTGGTCGAGGGGATGGCATCGGCCTTGCGCGGATCGATCTCGACCGCTTCGCGCAACGCTCGGGCCAGGCCCTTGAACGCGGCTTCGGCGATGTGATGGTTGTTCGAGCCGTAGAGCGTCTCGATGTGCAGCGTGATCCCGGCGGTCTGCGCGAAAGAATGGAAGAAATGCTCGAACATCTCGGTATCCATCTCACCGAGGCGCTTTTGCGAGAATTCGGTCTTCCACACGAGGAACGGCCGCCCCGAAATGTCGAGCGCGACTCGGGTCAGCGTCTCGTCCATCGGCGACAGCGCGTCGGCATAGCGGCGGATGCCGCGCTTTTCGCCCAATGCCTTGTTGATCGCCTCGCCGATCGCGAGCCCGGTATCCTCGACCGTGTGGTGCTGGTCGATATGGAGGTCGCCGACCGTCTTGACCTGAAGGTCGATCAGCGAGTGGCGCGACAATTGTTCGAGCATATGGTCGAAGAAACCGATGCCGGTCGACACGGCATAGCTGCCGGTCCCGTCGAGGTTGACGGCGACGTCGATCGACGTCTCGCTCGTCTTGCGGTTGATCGTCGCGGTGCGCATCGCGCCCCCATATGGGTGTGTTGCACGTCATGCAATCTTGACCCGACGCTCGCATCGGCTACCCAAGGCATATGAGTGATGGTCTGCCCGATAGCCTGATTCCGTATGATGAGATCGTGCAGGAGGCCCTGCGCGCCGTGGTCGGCCGCGTGCTCGGCTCGGTCGCGGCCGGCGGCGGGCTGCCCGGCGAGCATCATTTCTACATCACGTTCAAGACACAGGCGCCCGGCGTCAGCATCCCCGAACGCCTGATCGAACGCTTCCCGGACGAAATGACGATCGTCCTGCAGAATCGCTATTGGGACCTGATGGTCGATGACGAGCGATTCTCGGTCGGGCTGAGCTTCAACCAGGTGCCGTCGAAGCTCGACATTCCCTATTCGGCGATCACCGGCTTTCACGATCCCGCCGTCAATTTCGAACTGCGCTTCCAGGCGCAGGAAGGCCCCGACGGCCCCGAGCCGCATGACGAGGCCGAGAACGACCATGTCGAGCGCGTCGATGACGGCTCGAACGTCGTAAGCGTCGATTTCAAAAGGAAGAAGTAAGCCGAAGCGAGCCGCGCAGGCTGCGCGGCGATCGCTTCAGCGACGCGAACGGCCGGCCGGTGCGGCAAAGCCGCGTCCGACGTCACGGAATTCACTTCCGTGACGGCCTGAGGAGGTCTGCTTCCCACAGTGATGGTGTCTATAAATTGGCCATATTTCCCGCCGTCACCCCGGCCTTGTGCCGGGGTCCACTCCTCCATTGGCGAGGTGAGGTGTTGTTGCGCGGTGGATGCCGGGACAAGCCCGGCATGACGATCGAGGCGATTGCCTGACTACGATGACGACTTGGCTCAATCGAGTCGTTGACTAGGCCGCCAGCGCGAGACGCGATCGGTAGCAGGCATCCCGACCGTTTCCCCGGTCGTCGCTTCGACCCCCGCCCACAACCGCGCGATCACGTCGCGGTCGAGCTTGTCGCTCTCCTGCAGCAGATGCACGCACAGCGCGGGCCAATCATGCGCTCCCCAATCGGTGGCATTCTCCGCGCGGATGACGGTCTTGCACGCGTCGTCATCCGTCAGGACGATATCGCGTGGATCGACCAGGCTGTTCGCGGCGGTGTCGTAGAAGACGCGCAGGCGGGGCCGACTCGCGCGGCGGCCATTGGACAATATAATCGCCAAACGCTGCGAACGCAGGCGGACGACCATGCCGACCGGGAACACCGCGATGCTCTGGTAGAAAGTGAACAACAGGTCGCGATCGAACTGGCCGTTCCAGCCGTGCATCGCGGTCACCGCCTCGATCGGCGACCAGGCATCCTTGTACGCGCGATCCGACGTCAGTGCGTCATAGACGTCGCAGATCGCGCCCATCCGCGCCGCCAGGCTGATCTCTCCACCCTTCAATCCGAACGGATAACCGGTGCCGTCGATCTTTTCGTGATGATGGCGGCAGACGTCGATCGCGGTGGCGGGAATGGCCTCCGCCCGATCGAGGATCGCACAGCCACGTTCGGGATGGAGCCGCGCGATGGCGAATTCCTCGTCGGTCAATCGACCAGGCTTGTTGAGGATCTCGGAGGGCACGTCCATCTTGCCAATGTCGTGCACCAGTCCCGCCAGGCCGAATTCGCGCACGGTCTCGTCGGGCAGCCCCAAGTGACGGGCGAAATTGACCATCAGCGCGCACACCGCAACCGAATGCAGATAGCTATAATCGTCCTTCGACTTGAGCCGGACGATGCTGATCAGGGCATAAGCGTTGCGTTGCACCGATCCCGAGATTTCGTCGACGACCGCGGCGACCTGTTCGGAGTCGATCGCCTTGCCCAACCGGGCACTCTCAAAAACGCCGCGGATGATTTCCCTGGTCCGCGCGACGATGTCGATGGCGCGTTCGCGCTCCGCGGTGATGCCCGTCGCGGCATTGGCGACAACGGGTTCGGTGATGATGATCGGTTCCGGCTCTTCGATCGGCGCGAGTCCCCGCTTGGTGTCGATCGTCACGAAGCCGATGTCGGCGTCGCGCAACGCGGCGATGTCGCTGTCCGACCGTAGCAGGAACCGGCGGCGCCAGAAGGGATGGCTTAGCCACGAGCCCTCGATGCCATGGACGAACATGCCCGGCCGAAGCAAAGAGAGCGGAACGCGACGCAGCATGCTCGCGTGGATAATCGACAGCGGTTGACAACTTACTACTTTCGCTGTGTTTTTCTATCTGATGGTATATCGGTTCGTCGGGCCGCCGCCCGCCGGATCGACGGTGATCTCGCCGGAACAAGCCGTGCGCGGCGGCGTAGGATGGATATGGCTCAGCAACAGCCGCAGGATCCGACACCAATGTCGCGGGCAACGGCGATCGCTTATGCGGTCGCGCTGCCGGTCTCGCTGTTGATGCTCGTCTTCCTGCCCGCCGGTGATCTCGGCTGGGTGCCCGGCTGGATTTTCGTCGCGGCGCTGGCGATCGGGTTCGCGGCATCCGGGCTGGCGCTCGCCAAGGTCAATCCGGTCATCTTTCGCGCGCGCAGTCGCTTCCAGCCGGGGACCGAGCGCTGGGACTTGCCGCTGGTGGCGGTGATCCTGACCGCGATGGTCGCGACCATTCCCGTCGCGAGCTTCGATGCGGGAAGGGCGCATTGGTCGCATGTGCCGCTGTGGCTGGTCGTGATCGGTTATGCTGCGCTACTCGGCGGGATCGGGGTCACCGCCTGGGCGCAAGCGGTCAATCCGTTCTTCGAGCCCGGCGTGCGCATCCAGTCGGAGCGGCATCAGCGCGTGATCGACTCGGGACCTTATGGCGTTGTCCGCCACCCAGGCTACAGTGCTGCGGTGGCGATGTTCCTGGGGATGTCGCTGGCGCTGGCGTCGTGGTGGGGCCTAGTGCCGGCCGCGATCGCGTCGATCCTGCTCACCGTCCGCACCGCGTGGGAAGACAGGCTGCTCCAGGAATGCTTGCCCGGTTATCGCGAATATGCCGGCCGGGTACGCGCAAGGCTTGTGCCCGGCATCTGGTGACGCCAAGTCGGGTGCACCGCCGACGAGGAGCCAGCGCGATGACCGACACCCGCACCGAAACCGATTCGATCGGCGCGATCGAGGTCCCAGCGGACGCCTATTGGGGCGCGCAGACGCAGCGATCGATCGAGAATTTCCCGTTCGGCGAGCGCGAGCGGATGCCGATCGCGATCATCCACGCGCTGGCGCTGGTGAAGCAAGCCGCGGCGCGGGTGAACCGTAAGCACGGTCTGTCCTCGGAAAAAGCCGATGCGATCGAGGCGGCGGCGGCGGAAGTGGTCGCGGGCAAGCTCGACGACCAATTCCCGCTGGTCATCTGGCAGACCGGCAGCGGCACGCAGTCGAACATGAACGTCAACGAAGTGATCGCCGGCCGTGCCAACGAGATGCTGACCGGCAAGCGTGGCGGCAAGGCGCCGATCCACCCCAATGACGACGTCAATATGAGCCAGTCCTCGAACGACAGCTTTCCGACCGCGCTCCATGTCGCGGCGGCCCTCACGGCGACGCGGCGGCTGGTGCCCGCGATCGAGCGGCTGGAGGCGGCCTTGCTCGACAAGACCCAGGCGTGGCAGGATATCGTCAAGATCGGCCGCACGCATCTGCAGGATGCGACGCCGCTCACGCTCGGCGACGAATTTTCGGGCTATTATGCTCAACTGCGGCTGGCGCGGACGCGGCTGGTGCCGCTGATCGAACATGGCCTGTCCAAGCTCGCGCAGGGCGGCACTGCGGTGGGGACGGGGCTTAACGCGCCGAAGGATTTTGGCCCGGCGATCGCTGCCGAACTGTCCGATCTGACCGGCTTCGCGTTCGAGACCGCGCCGAACAAGTTCGAGGCGCTGGCGTCGAACGACACTTTGGTCGATTTTTCGGGGCGATTGAACAGCCTGGCGGTGGCGTTGACCAAGATTGCCAATGACATACGCTTGCTCGGATCGGGTCCGCGATCGGGGATAGGCGAACTGGCCCTGCCGGCGAACGAACCGGGCAGCTCGATCATGCCGGGCAAGGTCAACCCGACCCAGTGCGAGATGCTGACGATGGTCGCGGCGCAAGTGATCGGCAATCACCAGGCAGTGACGGTCGGCGGGATGCAGGGGCATCTCGAACTCAACGTGTTCAAGCCGATGATCGGGGCGGCGGTGCTGCGCTCGATCGATCTGCTGGCGGTCGGGATGGAGAGCTTCGCCGAGCGCTGCGTCGACGGGCTCGAACCGGACCGGCGGCGAATCGCCGAGCTGGTCGATCGCTCGCTGATGCTGGTCACCGCGTTGGCGCCGGAGATCGGGTACGACAATGCGGCGAAGATCGCCAAACATGCGCACCAGGAGGGGATGACCCTCAAGGAAGCGGGGCTGGATCTGGGGCTGGTCGATGAGGCGACGTTCGACCGGGTGGTGCGGGCGGAGGATATGGTCGGGCGGTAGCGAAAGAAACAGACCCTCACCCTTCCCACCGCCTTCGGCGGCGGGCCCCTTCCCTCTCCCGCATGCGGGAGAGGGAGGGAGGCGCGAAACGCCGGAAGGGTGAGGGTCTGTCGTACCTTATCCCTTGATCCGCGCCACTTCGACCTCGAGCTTGTTGAGCGTCGTCCGCCAGCCTTCGGTTGCGCCGCCGATCATCGCCTTGGCCGACTCGTCGTAGATTTCATATTCCTGGCGCACCGACATCAGCGAACCGTCGCCGTCGTCGGTGAAGGTCACATAGGTCCGCACCGCGAACGGGGCGTTGCCGCTGTCGTCGACATGCGCGCCCGCTTCGAACGACAGGCTTACATTCTCGACCACGTCGATGAAGCGACCGTTGTTCCAGAATTTCTGCCCATCGGGTGCCTGCATGCAGAGGTCGAAACGGCCGCCGGGGCGGCATTCGATCACCGCTTCGGGCACGGTGAAATGTTCGGGGCTGAACCAGTTCTTCATATGCTCGGCAGTGGTCCAGGCCTGGAACACGATGGCGCGGGGCGCGTCGAAATGGCGCTCGATCACGAGCGGTTCCGGGCGGATGATCGTCTTTTCGGTCATTTCTGCTGTCCTTTCAGGGTGTTGATATAGTCTTCCAGCTTATCGAGCCGGCCTTCCCACTCGCTGCGGCAATCGGCCGTCCAGCGTTCGACCAGGCCGAACGTCTCGGTGTCGATGCGGCAGGTCCGGACCCGCCCGGCCTTGTGCGACCGGACCAGCCCCGATTCCTCCAGCACCGCGAGGTGCTGCATGACGGCGGGGAGCGACATGGCGAAGGGGGACGCCAATTCGCTCACCGACATCGGCCGAAGCGCGAGCCTTTCCACCATCGCTCGCCGCGTGGAATCGGCGAGGGCGTGGAAAACGCGATCGAGAGAAGGTGATTCGTTAAGCATGCACTTAAGTATTCCGAGTCTAACACTTTAGCAAGTGCTTTAGTGTTTACGGGCGCATTTTTCCGTCACCCCAGCGAAAGCTGGGGTCTCAGGCGACGGCGCTATGCCGCTCGAGATCCCAGCTTTCGCTGGGATGACGTTTTGGGGAACCTTCCCCGCTATCCAACGCTTATCTCTCGGATTTCAGGGAGATACTGCGTGATCGGAGACCTCATCGCCGCTACCATCGGCCGCAACATCGATCAGCGAGACGGGGAAGGCGGGACGCTTGGCGCGCTTGCGGGGGTCGCGACCTGGAAGGTCGCCAGGCGAGTCGTTCCTGCCGTGATCGTGCTTGGCGGCGCTGCGCTTGGCGCACGTTATCTGGCGCGCAAGTTCCGGAACGAGCCCGCCAGCGCTTGACGCGCCCCCTGCGCGCACGCCAGTAGCGCGCATGGTCGATCACCGTTCCTCGCAGCCGCCGGGCTTCAAGCGCCGTGGCCTGATGTTCGTACTGTCCTCGCCATCGGGCGCGGGCAAGTCGACCATCGCCAACCGCTTGCTGGCGGAAGAGGACGGCCGGCTCAAGATGTCGATCTCCTACACCACCCGGCCGATTCGTCCGGGCGAGCAGGAGGGGCGCGAATATCATTTCGTCGACACAGATACGTTCAAGGACATGGTCGAAGACGACGCTTTCCTCGAATGGGCGCGCGTGTTCGACCAGCGTTATGGCACGCCGCGCGAGACGGTGTTCAAGGATCTAGAGGCCGGACAGGACATCCTGTTCGACATCGACTGGCAGGGCGCGCAGCAATTGTTCCAGCTCGCCGGCGGCGATGTCGTCCGCGTGTTCATCCTGCCGCCGGGCCTGAAGACGCTGCGCGAGCGGCTCGAGGGGCGCAACACCGACAGCCAGGAAATCATCGAGCGCCGCATGGAACGCGCCCAGGCCGAGGTAAGCCACTGGGACGGCTATGACTATGTCCTGGTCAATGACGATCTCGACGATTGTTTCGAGTGTGTTCAGACGATCCTGACCGCGGAACGGTTGAAGCGCTCGCGCCAGCGCGGGTTGATCGGGTTCATTCGGAAACTGCCGGACAATTGAGCGCTACGGTGTTCCTGCGAAAGCAGGGACCCAGAGCCCCGAGCGACATCGCCGGTAACCCTGGGCTCCTGCTTTCGCAGGAGCACGGCGCAATTACACGACCAGGCTCAGGAACCGCACTGCGGCGTCAAAATCGCGCTGGTGCGCCTCACGGGTCTTTACCGCCAGATCATCCTCGCCCCAGTGCTCGGCCTGCCAATCCTCATCGAGATTGGCGGCGGTCCAGGCCTCGTCGGCAGGAATGGCTCGCTCGGCAAGCGCGAGCGCGAGCACCAGCGACCCGGTGATCGTCACGATCGGCGACAGTGGCGCAAGCTCGAACGCAGGCCGTGCGGCGATCGCGGCGCCGAGCCGTTCGATCGTCGCTTCGGACTGGAGCCGATGCATCACGCCGGTGACGATCTCGAAATGAACGTCGTAGCGATCGCGTGCCCAATCGAGCGGCGGGTCCCATCGGGCTGCCTGGCGTGCGACCAGGTCGGGCGGGGTGTCGGCGCGATAACACAGCAGGTCGCTCTCACCATAAGCGGCAAGGCCGGCGGCGAACGCGGCGGGATCGGGCGCGATACGGTCGATCGCAGCATTGGCCAGGCCGGTCAGCGGCATCGCGCGGGGATCGATATCGTTAGTGACGGTGCGCCATTCGTCGGCGACCGCTTCGGCCAGGGCGGCGGTCGGCAGCAACAGCGGTACGCGGCCGGGCGTGCGCACCGGCCGGTCGTCGAGCCGCACGCCGAGTTCGGCGTCGACCGTCACGTCCTTCCAGAACCGTTTCATCGCCGAGTCTTGGTCGTCCGCTTGGGCGCCTCTTCGGGCGTGCGCCAGCGATGCGCGAGTGAGGCGGGAACCGCCCAGGACATGTAGAGCGCCGACAGGACGATCGCGACGCCCAGCACTTTGGGCGGCCAGGTTGGCGCGCGCCCGATCAGGATTACCGCGAATACCGCGCCGGCGATCGCGAGCAGGCGGATCGCGGTAATGATCAACCAGCGGTTGCGGGACTGGACTGCGGAATCGGTCATCATGCCTCCAGATGATGCGGCAGGTCGGCGACTGCAAGCGCCACGCCATGCGCGCCTGCGGCGACGAGTTCCTCGGCGGGATGATAGCCCCAGGCGACTCCCACCGCGCGGACCCCGGCATTGACCGCCATCAATATGTCGAAGCTGGTGTCGCCGATCATCACCGTGCGCGCCGGGTCTGCGCCAGCTTCCGCGATCGCCGCCGCGATCATCGACGGGTGCGGCTTGGAGGGGTGGCGGTCGGCGGTCTGTAGCGTGACGAAATGGTGCTTCAGGCCATGCGCGGTCAGGATATGGTCGAGCCCGCGATCGGATTTGCCGGTGGCGACGCCCAGCATCCAGCCGTCGCCGGCGAGTTGCTCGACGATCGCATCGATGCCGTCGAACAACGGCTCATCGGCGAGCGCGCCACTTGTCCGCATCGCGAAGAATTTGTCCTTGTAAGCCTGGGCCAGCCGGCGGTGATCGACATTGGTGGCCTCGGGCAGCAGCGCCTGCATTGCCTCGACCAGGCTAAGGCCGACGATGCGGCGGATGCGGTCGCGCGACGGCACCTCGACCCGCGCCTCGGTCAGCGCCTCTTCCACCGCGCGGCAGATATTGGCCTGGCTGTCGACCAATGTCCCGTCGCAGTCGAAGATCGCCAGTCTGGTCGGGCCGCTCATCCGTTGCGCATCCAGTGCGCGATGCCGCGCCGTCCCGACGCCTCGACGCCGTCGGCGGCCGATAGCCGCGCCGCTTCTGGCTTGTTCTGGCCCAGCTTCAGCGTGCCGCGCCAGGCGGCAACCTCCAGCCGGAAGCCGATGATCGCGCTTGTCATCTTGTCGAAGATGGCCGGATCCATCTTGCCACGCGTCCATGGCGTCTTGTCGAGCCGGCCTTCCTGTTGAGCGGTCAGTTGGTCGACCTGCGCGATCAGCGCGTCATGCTGCATCCGCCGCATCGTGCCCTCGAGTTCGACCGCGACATAATTCCAGGTCGGCACCTGACTGTCGTCGAGCCCGTACCAATCGGGGCTGACATAGCCGTCCGGGCCTTGCGCCACGAACAACGCGGTCGCGCCATCGAGATGACGAACGATGCCGTTGCCGCGCGCGAGGTGGAGACCGAGCGTGCTATCGTCGAGCCACACGATCGGCACATGCGCGACGCGCGGGCCGTCGGGCGTCGCGCAGAACAGGGCACCGAAGCCGAGCTCGGTGACCAATGCGCGCATCGCGTCGCGATCTTCCCAGCGGAACGCGGCATTGGGATGCATCAGCGGCCTCTGCGAGGCGGGCCCTTGGGGCTTGCGGGCTTGGGGCCAGACGACGGGGGGCCGGAAGACTTGCGACTTCCGGGTTTGGGACCCGCCGATCTGGAACCCGCAGGCTTGCCGTTCGACGTCTTGGGGCCTGCGGTCTTGGCACCAGCAGGCTTGGGACGCGATCCAGACTTGCGCGGCTCCACAGCGGCACCCCGACTGCGGCGTTCGCCCTTGCGTTCCTTGCGTACGGTCTTGGCGTGCGCTTTCGCCCAGGCCTTTTTCGCCTGTTTGGTCGGCGGGGCCGGTTCGTCGAGCGGCATCATGTTGCCCGCCATCTGGTCGAACCCCAGGCCGGCCAGGCTCTCGGCGAAATGGGTCGGCAATTCGGCCTCGACGTCGATCTTGCCGCCATCGGGATGGTCGACCGAAATGCGGCGCGAATGGAGGTGCATCTTGCGACTGATCCCGCCGGTCAGGAAGGCTTCGGGGCCACCATATTTGCCGTCGCCGACGATCGGATGGCCAATCGCCGCCATGTGCACGCGCAACTGGTGCGTGCGGCCGGTGAAGGGCTGCAATTCGACCCAGGCGGCGCGGTTGCCGGCGCGCTCGATCACGCGATAGCGCGACCGGGCGGGCTGGCCTTCGGCTTCGTCGACATGCATCTTCTCGCCGCCGGTGCCGGGCTGCTTGGCGATCGGTAGTTCGATCATGCCGTCCTCGATCGACGGCACGCCGACGACCAATGCCCAATAGACTTTCTTGGCGGTGCGGCCCGAAAACGCCTTGGCGAAGAACGCCGCTGCGCGCGAGGTGCGGGCGACGAGCAAGGCGCCCGACGTATCCTTGTCGAGCCGGTGGACCAGCTTGGGCCGCCCCTCATTGTCGAACTGCAACGCGTCGAGCAGGCCGTCGACATGCTGGAGAGTCTTGGTGCCGCCTTGCGTCGCCAGTCCGGGTGGTTTGTTGAGCACGAAGGCCTGGGTGTCCTGGTGGATCACCAATTCGCGCGCGAAGGCGATCTCATCGTCGGTGAGGGGGGGGCGTTCGCGCTTGGGCTTGCCGGCGACTGGCACCGGCTCCGGCGGCGGAAAGCGCAACGTCTGGCCCGCGGCGATGCGATCGCCCGGCGCCGCGCGCGCGCCGTCGACGCGCAATTGGCCGGTACGCGCCCATTTGGCGACGGTGGTGAAGCTGGTGTCGGGCAGATGCCGCTTGAACCAGCGGTCGAGCCGGATGTCGTCGTCGTCGGGAGCGACGATGAAGGTGCGGATATCGCTCATGCCACTGCCCGGATCAGGTGCAGGCCGCCGAACAGCGCAAGGATCGAGCCGATCGCCGAAACCAGCACATAGAGGATCGCCATGCTCAATTGGCCGCGCTCGATCATCAGCACGGTGTCGAGCGAGAAAGCGGAAAAAGTGGTGAAGCCGCCGAGCACGCCGACGCCGAGCAGCAGCCGCGTATGTTCGCTGCCCCCCGTGCGCACGAGCATGCCCGCCAGCACGCCCATCAGGAAGCCGCCGATCAGGTTCACGGCGAGCGTGCCCCAGGGATAATCCGGCCCGAACCAGCCGAGGGTCAGCTTGCCGACCAGATAGCGGCCGGCGCTGCCCAGGGCACCGCCCGCCATGACGAGAAGGAAATTCATTCGCGCGCTGTAGCCGCACGCGAGCGGATGAACAAATGCGGGGTTGGGGAACTGAGAAATAGGGCGACGCTACTCTCCCCTCCCGCTTGCGGGAGGGGCTGGGGGAGGGCTTGTCAAAAGCTCGGTCATCAGACACGCCCTCCCCTAACCCCTCCCGCAGGCGGGAGGGGAATAAGGTCTGGAGCTGTTGACGATCCTTGGCCCCGGCCTTCGCCGGGGGATCACCACTTTGTGGTGATCGGTTTCAACATCGACGCGAACGGCGTGACCCTTGCTGTCCGTTATCGGGAGGGTGAGCTCGCGTCGATGCTGAAGCGGCTAGAAGAGATGAGAACCCAATCAGTTCCCGTTATTTGCGACTAAATCGACTTCGGTCCTGCCGTCGCTGCGCTTTTCCACATAAATGACATAGGCGCCACCGTCCTTGCCGCGCACGCCGCCGAGCACATGCTGCCCGCCATCGGCCTGATGCTCGGCCGAATAACCGGCGGCGGTAACGCGGCCATAATAATAATCGATCACGCTCTGGACCGACGCCGCGGTCGAGAAGCTGACGACGCGGAGCGCGCAGCCATTGCCGGCGACGCCCGCCGCCTCGTCGACGCGGGCGTCGGGATAGAGCGGGATGTCGCTGGGCAGGCGCTGCACCCAGGCGGTTGAGTATTGCAGGCCACGCGCGCAGCCCGATGTGCGCTTGTCGGCCTGGCGTTGCGCCAGCGCGCCGAGCGTCACCGAATCGCGCTTCACCTTGCATTGCGGGCAATCCCGGGCCGGGGCGGGTGCCGGCTTGCTGCCCCCGCTCGACGAGCCGGTACCGTCGGCGATGTTGGTGCCGTCGGTCTTGGCCGGCGCCACCGAATCGGGCGGGGTCGCGCCCGAATAGGGCTGTTGCGGTGGACGGACCGCGTCGTTGTTGGCCTGACCGGTCAGCGCCGGATCGACCATGATCTGGTCCTGGAGCGCGCTCATCATGGCCGGGTCGCGGCTATTGCCCGTCGTGTTGCCGCCGGCCAGTTCGGCATCGAGCGAGTCGATATTGCTATCGGCGGGCGGCTTCGATCCGCACGCGGCGAGCGCGAGCGGGGCAAGCGCCCAGGCCAGGTTGCGAAAGGTGATGCCCACCCAAAAAACTCCGATCGGTTCGGCATTCGCCATGCCCTCCAAGTGGTTAAGAAACGGCCTATGATGATGACATTGGACTTGCGTCCGGAGTGTATTGCTCACATATGACGCGACATGCTCAATGTGCTCTCGATCATCATCGGCGTGATCCTGCTGGTCGTCACGCTCGTCGCCCTGATCCCGTTCCTGGGCTGGCTGAACTGGCTCGGACTGCTGATCGGCGCCGTCGGGCTGCTGTTCGGCGCGCTGTCGAAGAACAAGGCTGGGCTGATCATCAACCTCGTCCTGATGGCGATCGCTGCGTTCCGCTTGTTCCTGGGCGGTGGTATCCTGTAAGATCGTCCCCGCGCGCCCGTCCGCTAAGAGGCGGGAGGCTTTAGGGGACGTCATATGCGCTACCGTTTCGGGGTGGCCGTCGCGATGCTGGGGCTGGCCGCTCCCGCTTATGCCGACGCTTGGGATTTCATCCTGATCAACAATTCCGGCAAGGAAATCACGCTGATCGAACTGTCGCCGTCCGGCGCCAATCAATGGCAAAAGAACAAGGTCGACGAAGGCGAGAAGCCCAAGAACTTCAAGGTCGGCGGCCGAAATACGGTCCATTTCGACAAGGCCGCGTCGCAGTGCAAATGGGAAATCAAGGCGACCTTCGCTGATACGACTTCCGCCGTCTTCCCGGCGGTCAATCTGTGCGACGCCTCATTCGTCACGATCCGCTTCAACGGCACGACCCCGGTATCGAGCGGAAGCTGATGCGGAAACGAGGGCCCGGCTTGCCGCCGGGCCCTCGCTTGCCTCTCCTGAACGCCGGGTCTGTCTAACGGCAGACTACGCGACCGCGATCGATCGACGAGCCTAGCGCCGCACCACCCGCGACGCCAAGCAGGGTGCCGAAGGTCGCCGAGCGTCCGTTCGACAAAGCGTTGCCGAGAAGGCCGCCCAGCGCCGCGCCGGCAATCAGCCCGGTCGTGCCGTCCGATCGCCGGCAATAATAGCGGCCATTATTGCCGCGATAGACGCGATCGTTCCGGCTCAGCCGATAGGGGCGATAATAGCTGCCGTCCCGATAATAGCGGTCAGCATAATAATATCGCTGACCCGGCTCGGTGCGGTTCCAGTCGTACGACCGGTATCGGCGCCAGTTGCGCGTGTCCTTGCGATAGTCCCTGCGCGCATCGCGTATCTCGCCGTTGCGCTCGCGATTGGCGCGCTGGACGTCGCGCCAATTGTCGGCCTGGCGCAGGTCCTTGCGATAATCCTTGTTCGCGTCGCGGACTTCCTTGCGATATTCGCGCCCCGCCTTGTTGGGGTTCTCTTGAGCGGTCGCCACCATCGGGGCGATCGTCACAGTCGTGGCCAGAGCGGCCAGCATCAGCTGTCGCATGTCATATTCCCTTCCTTTTGGGTGACGCTAAAACCCATCGCGGTGCAGGGAGGTTGCGTGAACGTGAAACTACCTCGCGTTCATCTGAGCGACAGTTGCGCCGGTCAGGCGTTGAGCGTGTGCGTCAGCGTGATCTCGGCGTTGAGCACCTTGGACACCGGGCAATTGGCCTTGGCGTCGGCGGCGATCCGCTCGAACTGCGCGCCGTCTATGCCGTCGATATGCGCGGAGAGCGTCAGGTCCGAACGCGTGATGGCGAAACCTTCGCCTTGCTTGTCCAGCGTCACCTTGGCGCTGGTCTCCAGCGTGCCGGTGGTGAAACCCTCGCGGGCGAGCGCGAAACTGAGCGCCATGGTGAAGCAGCTGGCATGTGCTGCGGCGATCAGCTCTTCCGGGTTGGTGCCGGGTTCGTCGCCGAAGCGCGTGTTGAAGCCGTATTTCTGGTCGCTGAGGACGCCCGATTGGGTCGAGACATGGCCGACGCCATCCTTACCGAACCCTTCGTATTTTGCCGAGCCGCTGCGTGTAGGCATGGTGCGTTCCTCATGAAAGAAGGGCGCGGTCCTTTCGAACCGCGCCCCGTTTTAGCCGTATCGGCTTAGCGACAACGCCGCTTCGCAGTGATCGTCTTGTCGATCGCCTGGCCGCCGAACGCGCCGGCGACGCCGCCAACGATCGTGCCGAGGGTCTTGTCACCGCGGCCGGCGATGCCATGGCCGACCAGCGCGCCGGCCACACCGCCGACCACCAGGCCGGTGGTGCCGTTCGAGCGGCGGCAATAGGTACGGCCGTCACGACCGCGCCATTCGCGATATTGCGAGCGACGCGCGTCGGCCTGGGTGAGCGGAATGACCGCCGAGGTGATCATCGACGCCGCGCTGAGCGCGAGCAGAACTTTACGCATATTGTTTCCCTTGCTTCGTAGTGGATGTGATTCAATGCCGGGTGCGTAACGTTCTCGCGACGATTGGGTTGCATGGCGTGCCGAATCCGGGACGAAATGATCGCGCGACACTTTGTTTCAACGCTCCTGCCATCTGTGCACGTTATCCACGTTATCCACAGGGTCGGATAGGTGTTTCGTGCTTGGTGCGACTCGGCTTTGGTGACAGCATGATGACATCAGGAACGAGAGCGGTTCACCGAGAAATCGGAAGAAAGTTCAAGAACTTGATCTTCGAGAAAGTGCATCCGACCCGCAAGGAGAGGAAGGCGGTTTCGAGGTAGGGACGGCAGCGCTGCTGCGTCCGAATGGAGCGCGCAAGCGCGACGGCCGGACCATGCATCTGACGGACCGCACGTGATCAGAAAGCTTTCGGGCGGAATGATCGCGGGTCGCAACGGAACGCTGTTCATCGAACCGGGCAACCGGGGAAATGAAAGGGGCACCGAGGCGATAAAGCGAGGACAGGATGCTTCGGCAAACTATCTTCGTAGGCCGCCGGTGGCCGGGTTGCTGAGACTCTTCGGATGATCGCGCCCGGCCCCGACGACCGACCCGGGAAGCTTAGGTGGGTCTTCGGATCAAACCGAGTGGAACGGCGCGATACCGGGGCAGCTTTCGGGCCAGCCGGGTGGAGCAAACCGCGATGGACGAAATGCCTTCGGGTGGTTCGGCCGGAACGGTGCCTAGGGAAGAACGTCGCGAGACGATCCGAACGAAGCAAATGCGAGATTCCAAAGACTTTCGGGTCTGAGGGGTGGAGCGATCCGGGATGGGAGAAGTGCTTTCGGGCAGTTCGACCGGAACGGTGCAAAGGGAGGAACGTCGCAAGACGATCCGAACGGAGCAAAGCGCGAAACCTGGCGCCGTCTTCGGACAGCACGGGCGTAGCGAGCCGCCGAAACCAGAAAGCGCGGTCAGGTCGCAAGACATGACGAGCGGATCGAAGTCCGGCGACAGGGGAGTCGGTGGCAACACCGGCTCCCCAATTGCGTTTGGGGGTATTTCCTTCGAGCAGCGCCAAGGCGTTCCCCGACCTGCTGGGCTTTGCCGCCAAGGCGGGTTAGTCACTCGTCTGATGCTCCCCCACACACCCGAATGGCTTCCAGCGATCGCACCCTGGCTCGACTTGGCGGGGCTCGTCGTGTTCGCCGCTTCGGGCGCTCTCGCGGCGGCGAGGCGCGGGCAGACGATGGTGACGCTCTGCTTCTTCGCACTGGTGACTGGTGTCGGCGGCGGGACGGTGCGCGATCTGTTGATCGGGGCGCCGGTGTTCTGGATTCACGACAGCCGTGCGGCGGCCGCCTGCCTCGCGGTCGCGTTCGCGGTGTGGCTGACTCCCGTCAGATGGTGGCGTGGGGCGGCGCTCGACTGGTTCGATGCGATCGGGCTTGCCGCTTATGCCGTGTTCGGCGCGGCCAAGGCGATGGGGTTCGGCGTGCCCCCGGTGCCGGCGGCATTGATGGGCGTGGTGACGGCCTGCGTCGGCGGGATCATCCGCGACGTGCTGGCGGGCGAGCCGTCGATCATCATGCGGCCGGAAATCTATGTCACCGCGGCGGCGCTGGCGTCGGGCTCCTATGTCGCGCTGGGGCTGCTCGGCGTGCCGCTGCCGGTCGCCGCCGGGATCGCGGCCGTCGCCGGGTTCAGCTTGCGCGCGGCGGCGTTGCGTTGGAAGCTCGCGCTGCCGGCCTATCGCAAGGGCGAGGTCGGCTAGCGCGCTTCGCAGGCCTGGTTCGGCCGATGCGGCGCAAAGCGCAGCCCGGTGACGAATGCCGCTGCGGCCAGTACGAGCATGACGCCGGCAAAGATCTCGCTGGCCCGGACCGGTCCGGCGACGGCGCCGATCATCGCGACGCCGATCACGGGAAGCGAATTGCCGATGAAACAGATCACCAGATAGACCGACACCAGACCCGCGCGGCGATCGGCGGGTGCGATGGTGTTGACGATCTCGATGCTGCCGCGATAGCCGAGCGCCAGCGCGATGCCGCCGCTTGTCGTTCCCAGCATCAACAATGCGAGGCTCTGCTGCGATTGGGCAAGAACCAGCAGCACGAGCGCGGGCGCGATCGTCATCAGCCCGCTCAGCATCGCCATTCGGCTCGACAGTCGCCGCGTCGCCAGCATCGTCGCGGCGGCGACCGCGAATAATTGCGCCAGGATCGCGCCCCCGATCGCCGGGCTGGCGAGATGCATTGCCTGGTGGAGGATCGACGGCAGCAGCGCCGCGTAGAAGCCGACAAAGGCGAACGCGGTGAACGAGGTGACGGCGGGAGCGACGAAGGCGGCGCGCGCGTCCTGCGGGACGGCGAATTGCGGGCGAAACAGCGCGGCGTTGATTGCTCGGGTCGAGACCGTCTCGCGCGTCCGCGTCACCATCACGGCGACCGTGGCGATGGCGGCGCCATACACCAGGAAAGGCAGGACGAGCGGCCGTGTCGCGTAGCTCGCGAGCAACCCGGCGATCAACGGCCCCAGGCCAATCCCCGCCATGTTGGCCTGGATCGCGAGCAAGGTCGCGCGGGGGCGATCGTCGGGCCGGAGGTCGACCAGCCAGGCCGTGCCGGTACCCGATGCCAGCCCGACCGCGAGGCCGCTGACGATGCGCCCCGCGAACAGACACGCAGTGTTCTGCGCCATCAGGAAGACAGACGCCGCGATCAGGCACAAAGCGATCGCGGCGAACGCGATTGGGCGTCGCCCGATACGATCCGACAAGCGGCCGAGAAACAGCAAGGCCGAGAGGTTGCCGATGACATAAGCGGCATAGACGATCGTCAGCACGACGGCGGAGAAACCGAATTGGGCCTGATACAAGGCATAAAGCGGCGTGATCATCGTGCTGCCGGCAAAGCCGATTGCGATCAGTCCCATCGCCGCCGCGGTGCCGTGCGGGGTCTTGGGTTGCGAGGACAGGTAGTTCATGCCGGGGACAACGCGTCGTCCCGGCACAGGTGCCGACACTTAGGCCGGGACCGAACTATCGCAATATCAGGCGCGGACCAGACCGACCTCGCTGAACGGCTTGGGCTCGGCCGGCGGGATCGCGGCATCGTTGAGCTCGCGCTGCCAGAAGCCGACGTCGATCCAGCGGCCCTGCTTGAAACCGAGTTCACGCAACACGCCCTGACGACGGAACCCCGCCGCTTCGTGCAGCCCGATCGTATAGTCGTTCGGTAACGAAATCACGCTCACCGCCTGGACGAATCCCTGCGCCCGCAACGTGTTGATCAGCGCGGGATAGAGCAGCCGTCCGACGCCTTGTCCCTGGACCGGCCCCGAGACGTAGATCGAGGTTTCGACCACGTAGCGATAGGCCGGCCGTTCGCGGAACTTGGTGGCATAAGCATAGGCAAGGACGGCATCGCCATCCTCGACGCCATTGGTTGCGACGATCCACGGATAGAGCCCATCGCTCGCGGCCATGCGGCTGCGCATCGCCCGTGCGTCGGGCGCCTCGGTCTCGAACGAAACCGTCGCGGTCAGGACATAAGGCGCGTAGATTGCGGCGATCGAGGCGGCATCCTCGGGCCGCGCGGGGCGCAGCGCGATCACTGCCAGAAGGCCTTGATCAGCAGCTGCGCCAGCGTGCGGTCGTTATCGTCGGCGCGGGCGTCCGAGAAGCCGGCGCATTCGAGGCAGCGCGCCTGGACCGAATTGACCGTGGCCAGCCGCTTGGCGTCGCCCAGTGCGCGGGCGAAGACATCCTGACGCTGCGTCGCGAGCATCGCGAACAGATCGCCGGCCTTGGCGTTATCGGTGGCGCTGGCGTCGTCATCGTCATTGTCGGCAAGGTCCTGGATCAGCTTGGCGAACCAGCCGGGCTGTTTTTCCAAATAGACGCGGCGAACGTTCTTGGGGTCGATCCCGGCGCGCTTGGCAGCTTCGGCAACGGCGTCGTCGAGCGAGCCGAAACGGTCGACCAGCCCGAGCTGGCGCGCGGTGCCGCCGTCCCAGACGCGGCCCTGACCGATCTCGTCGACACGCTGCGGCGTCATCTTGCGTGCGGCGGCGACGCGGCCGATGAACTCGGCATAACCATGTTCGATCGACGCCTGCAGGATCGAATCGACCTGAGGACTGGTACCGCCATAGATGTCAGGCTGGCCCGACAGCGGCGTGGTCTTCACCCCGTCGGTGGTGATGCCGAGCTTCTTGAGCGAATTCTCGAAGGTCGGGATGATGCCGAAAATGCCGATCGACCCGGTGATCGTGTTGGGTTCGGCGAACACCGCGCCGGGGTCGCCGACGGTCGACACCCAATAGCCGCCCGACGCGGCGAGCCCGCCCATCGAGACGACGATCGGCAATTTCTGCGCCTTGGCTTCGAGCACTGCCTTGCGGATCGTCTCCGACGCCAGCGCCGACCCGCCCGGCGAGTCGATACGTACGACGAGCGCCTTCAGGTCCTTCTTGGCGAGGCCGTCGAGCACTGCCTTGGCGATCGTGTCGCCGCCGGCGGTGCCGGGGCCGGCCTTGCCGTCGATAATATCGCCAGCGACGGTGACGATACCGATCTTGTCGCCGGAGGTCGCCATCGGGTGCGCGGCGACGAAATCGTCGTACTTGATCGCGGCGAAGCTGCCCGCAACCTTCTTCGGGCCGTCACCCGCGAGTTGCGCCACGCGCTTGCCGAAGGCGAGCCGGTCGCCAAGCTTGTCGACGAGGCCGGAGGCGAGGTTGGCGTGGGCGATATCGCCCTTGGTCGCGGCGATCGCCTGGTCGGGCGCGGTCAGGAAGGCGTCGATCTGCGCCTTGGGCCGCGCCTTATGGATCAGGTCTTTCCACTGACTGAAGATCGACGCGTAGAGCGCGGTCAGCGCTTCCTTCGCCTCGGGCGACTGCGCATCGCGCTCATAGGGTTCGACGAACGACTTGAACTTGCCGACGCGATAGACGTGGACGTTGACGCCGAGCTTGTCGATCAGGCCCTTGTAATAGAGCTGGTTGCCTCCGGGGCCCATGAACAGGGTGCCGCCCATCGGGTTGAGCCAGACCTCACTGGCATTGGCGGCGAGCAGATAGCTGCCGTCGGTATAAGCGGTGGCGTAGGCCAGCACCGGCTTGCCCGATGCCTTGACGCGACCGAGCGCATTAGCGACCTCGGTCACCGCGGCAGGATAGCCGCCGCCATAGCCGTCGAGATCGAGCACCACGACCTTGACCCGCGAATCGTCCTTGGCCGCGTCGATCGCGCGGACCAGGTCGCGCAGGCGGAATTGATGCTGCTTGCCACCACCCTGCATCGCCGCGAACGGGCTGACGCTCTCCGGTTGTTCGACGATCGGGCCGTCGAGCTTGAGCAGCAACGCCCCGTCGCGAACGGTGCTGTTGGGCTTGGCCGACAGAGCGGCGAACAGGATGCCGAAGAACAGCAGCATGAAGACCAGCACCAGGCCGTCCTTGATGCCGACCAGAATCTTCCAGGCGCCGCGTACCAATTTCACGTCGATCGTCTCCCACTGCGCCATGCAGCGTGTCTTAAAGCCGCGATAGCCGCAAGTGTGATGGTTGAGCAATACGCATGATTTGGACTAGAGGCCGCGGACTTATGGTCGCGTTAGCAGCCCCCATGCCGCTGGCCGGCCCAGCCCCTGCCTCGACGCGCGCCGAGCTTTGGGCGCTGTTGCGCCTGTCCGGCCCGCTGGTGGGCGCGAATCTGTTGCAGATGGGCGTCTATGCCGTCGACGTGATGTTCGTCGCGCGGCTGGGCGCGATCGATTTCGCCGCGGCGACCCTGGGCGTGTTCCTGTTCAGCCTGATCATGTGGGCGATGATCGGCTTCACCGGCGCCTGCGCGCCGATCATCGCCGCCGAACTCGGCGCGCGAGCGCATGCCGTTCGCCAGGTAAGGCGGTCGTTTCGCATGGCGATGTGGCTCGGACTGATCAGCGGGCTGTTCTTCATGGTCGTACTCGCGTTCAGCCGGGAAATCCTGCTGCTGCTGGGGCAGGATCCGCGGGTGGCGGCACGCACCGGCGCGTTCCTCGACATCCTGTTGTTCATCATGGTGCCCAATATCTGGGCGGGGGTGATGCGCACCGTCGCCGCTGCCCTCGGCCGGCCCGGCTGGGCGATGCTGGTGACGGCGGGCGCGCTCGGCATGGGCGCGCTCGGCAATTGGTTGCTGGTGTTCGGCCATGCCGGTTTCCCCGCGCTCGGGCTCGAGGGGTCGGCGATCGCCAGTTTGGTCACCGCGATCGCGATGATGCTGGCCTATGCCGCGATCCTGGCGTTCGACGGCAAGCTGCGGCGCTATCGCCTGTTCGGCAAATGGTGGCTGCCGCATTGGACGCGGATGGGCGAGATTGCCCGGCTCGGCGCGCCGATCGCCTTGACCTTTACGTTGGAGGGTGGGCTGTTCGGTGGCGCGGCGTTCCTGATGGGACTGATCGGCGTGACTGAAGTCGCCGCACACGCGATCGCGCTCAACATCGCCGCGCTTGCCTTCCAGGTGCCGTTCGGCATCGCCCAGGCGGCGACGATTCGGGTCGGCATGGCCTTTGGCGCGCGCAACCGTGTCTGGATCGGTCGCGCCGGCTGGGCATCGATCGTTACCGGCACGGGCTTCATGGTGCTGACCGCGACGACGATCTGGGTCGCGCCGAAACTGATCGTCGGCATCTATGTCGATGTCGACGACCCGGCGCGAGCGCGCGAAGTGGCGCTGGCGATCCAGTATCTGGCGGTCGCCGCGATGTTCCAGCTGTTCGACGGCGCGCAAGCCGTCGCGGCCGGCGCGCTACGCGGGTTGCAGGACACGCGCATCCCGATGGTCGTCGCGGCATTCGGCTATTGGGTGGCCGGGTTCGGCACCGCGATCCTGTTCGGTTTCCATTTGCATTGGCAAGGCGTCGGCATCTGGGTCGGGCTCGCGGTCGGACTGGCCGTCGTGTCGGCGCTGCTGGTCGCGCGCTGGGCGATGCGCGAGCGGCTGGGATTGCTGCCAGCGCCCGCCTGACCCGGTCCGTCGCGGGTTCGAGTGGTCTCGACGCGCGAATGGAAAAGAATCCTCCGACCCCGTTGACGAGTTGGAAGACGAGTCACATATGCGCAGCGTTGGCACTCGGGGGAACTGAGTGCTAATCCCAATTCAATTCCTATTGAGGGACTCACGCAAATGAACTTTCGTCCGTTGCATGACCGCGTCCTCGTCCGCCGTGTCGAGGCGGAAGAGAAGACTGCGGGCGGGATCATCATCCCCGACACCGCCAAGGAAAAGCCGCAGGAAGGCGAAGTCGTCGCCATCGGCACCGGCACCAAGAGCGAGGACGGCAAGGTCACCCCGCTCGACGTCAAGGCCGGCGACCGCATCCTGTTCGGCAAATGGTCGGGCACCGAGGTCAAGGTCAACGGTGAAGACCTGTTGATCATGAAGGAATCGGACATTCTCGGCATCGTTGGCTGAGCACCGTTTCCCGTCTCTACCTTCCAACATTTGTAATCTGAAAGGTCAGCCAACATGGCAGCCAAAGACGTTAAATTCAGCCGCGACGCGCGTGAGCGCATCCTGCGCGGCGTCGATATCCTCGCCGATGCGGTCAAGGTCACGCTGGGCCCCAAGGGCCGTAACGTCGTGATCGAGAAGTCGTTCGGCGCTCCGCGCATCACCAAGGATGGCGTCACCGTCGCCAAGGAAATCGAACTCAAGGACAAGTTCGAGAACATGGGCGCGCAGATGATCCGTGAGGTCGCGTCGAAGACCAACGATCTCGCCGGCGACGGCACCACCACCGCCACCGTGCTTGCCCAGGCGATTGTCCGCGAGGGCATGAAGTCGGTCGCGGCCGGCATGAACCCGATGGACCTGAAGCGCGGCATCGACCTCGCGGTGACCAAGGTCGTCGAGGACGTGAAGGCGCGCTCGAAGCCCGTCTCGGGTTCGAACGAGATTGCCCAGGTCGGCATCATCTCGGCCAATGGCGACACCGTCGTCGGCGAGAAGATCGCCGAAGCGATGGACAAGGTCGGCAAGGAAGGCGTGATCACCGTCGAAGAAGCGAAGGGCCTCGAATTCGAGCTCGACGTCGTCGAGGGCATGCAGTTCGACCGCGGCTATCTGTCGCCTTACTTCATCACCAATCCGGAAAAGATGACGGTCGAGCTCAACGATCCGTACATCCTGATCCACGAGAAGAAGCTGTCGAACCTGCAGGCGATGCTTCCGATCCTGGAAGCGGTCGTCCAGTCGGGCCGTCCGCTGCTGATCATCGCCGAGGACATCGAGGGCGAGGCTCTGGCCACGCTCGTGGTGAACAAGCTGCGTGGTGGCCTGAAGGTCGCCGCCGTCAAGGCGCCGGGCTTCGGCGATCGCCGCAAGGCGATGCTCGAGGACATCGCGATCCTGACCAAGGGCGAGATGATCTCGGAAGATCTCGGCATCAAGCTCGAGACCGTCACCATCGGCATGCTCGGCACCGCCAAGCGCGTCTCGATCGACAAGGACAATACCACCATCGTCGATGGCGCCGGTGATGCCGATGCGATCAAGGGCCGCACCGAAGCGATCCGCCAGCAGATCGAGAACACCACGTCGGATTACGACCGTGAGAAGCTCCAGGAGCGCCTGGCCAAGCTCGCGGGCGGCGTCGCGGTGATCAAGGTCGGCGGTGCCTCGGAAGTCGAGGTCAAGGAGCGCAAGGATCGCGTCGACGACGCGCTGCACGCGACCCGCGCGGCCGTTGAAGAAGGCATCGTCCCCGGTGGCGGTACCGCTCTGCTGTACGCGACCAAGGCTCTCGAAGGCCTCAAGGGCGCCAACGACGACCAGACCCGCGGCATCGATATCGTCCGCAAGGCGCTCTACGCGCCGCTGCGTCAGATCGCGCAGAATGCCGGTCATGACGGTGCGGTGATCTCGGGCAAGCTGCTCGAGGGCAACGACCCGTCGCAGGGCTTCAATGCCCAGACCGACGTGTACGAGAACCTCGTCACTGCCGGCGTGATCGACCCGACCAAGGTCGTTCGCACTGCGTTGCAGGACGCGGCCTCGGTCGCCGGCCTGCTGATCACCACCGAAGCGGCGGTGTCGGAATTGCCGGAAGACAAGCCCGCCATGCCCATGGGCGGCGGCGGCATGGGCGGCATGGGCGGTATGGACTTCTAATCCGCGAACGGCCCGATTTAGCGGCGCTAAATCGGGACTCGTTCCGGATCGGACGGCGGGGCTTCGGCTCTGCCGAAGATCCCGACCGACGTCAGGCAGCGGCTTCGCCGCTGCCCCGACCACACCAACAAAAAGGGCCGGGGAGCGTGCGCTTCCCGGCCTTTTTTGTCATGGTGACGACGGTGCCAGGACGAAAGGTGGACATGGCCGACTTGGTTGCGGCGCATACGATGTCGCGGCGAGCATGATGGTCCGCGTTTGGCCGGGCTAGTGCCGGTCAGATGGGTCGTAACCGACCGACCATGCGAATGTTCTAAGATAGTCGGGCACTGAAGCGGTAATCGACGCGACCCAGGTATCCCAATCGGATTGGGCAAGCGAAGTCCATTGGCGAGACATTAACTCGTCCCAGGAGACGTAATTATCGCGAACGATCTCGTCACGCACTTGCCGTCGTTCGTCAAGCGAGCAACGTTCGAGGTCAAGCAATGGCGATGGAGCGCCTAGCGGCGTGAATGATGATACCGCATCGAGCCATAACTTCCTCGTGCGCGCGACCCGCATGTCGCCGGAGCTGACGTTGAAATAGTCGTTTTCCTGTCCGATCAGGTCACGAACAGCCGAGCGCATTGCATCGACGAAGCGATTTTCTTGGCCGTCGAGAACGCGCAATCCCAACAACGGCCAATAAGGCTTGAACCAATCGGTGCTGAACAAAAGCACGCATCGGTCACTTAGGTTGTGACGGATCGGGTCCATTAGGCAGGCATAGTCTCGATGCGTTAACGCTCTGCTGCTTTCAGCCGCAGCGGCGACCGGCGGAGCACGCACACCTACCTCACCCCTTATACAACATCGCCACATTGCACCGCGCATAGCGCTTGCCGAATTCCTCCATGATCCCGGCATCGTGCGCGAAACCGGCTTTCTCATAGAGATGCACGCCCGCCGCGCCCTTGACGTTGCTCAGCAGATACAGCCGGTCGCAGCCCAATGCGAAGGCACGTTCGATCGTTGCGTGGAGCAGGAATTCGCCCGCCTTGCGCCCGCGCGCCTCGGGCACGACGCCCATCTTGGTCAGTTCGAACTGACGCTCGCCGGTCTTTTGCAGCGCGCACGTCCCGACGATGCCAAGTTCGGGATCCTCGACGAACAGCACGTCGCCGCCTGGGTCGATCAACCGTTCGCGCGGGTGCGTCAGCACGTCGATATCGGTCGGTTCGAGCGTGTACATGTCCTCGATCCACTGCGCGTTGATGCGGTAGAAATCGGGTGCGAGATCATCGTTGAAACGGCGGATCGCTAAACCGCCGCGTGGGCGCCGTTCGAGCGGTTGCGCGGCCAGCGCGTTTTCGATCGCCGCGATTTGGGTCAGGAAGGCGTCGGCGTCGCACACTTCGCCTACCGCGGCACGCAGGCGCGGCCATAGCACTGTCTTCGCCAGGTCCATGGCTTCGCGCCCCCTCTCGGTCAGCGCGATCGTCCGGGTGCGCTGGTCGCGTTCGTCGCGGCTCGTCTCGATCAGGCCGAGGTCGAGCAGCCGTGATTGGATGCGCGTCACGGCTGGCTGGCTGATCCCGATCCGTTCGGCGAGATCGCCCACCGTTTGCGGCCCGTGGCGGTGCAGCGCGGTCAGCAAGGGCATCTGGCTCGGTTGGGTGGGGAGGCCACAATCGGCGGCGATGCGCTCGGCTCCGGACTGGAAGCGCTCGGCCAGCCGCTTCAGCCGGCTGCCGAGCATCACCGCCCCTTCGAACGCAATCGCATCGTCGACCATCGATCTTCCTTCCATAGCTACAAATATAACATGATATATATCGCGTTATAGAGTCAAGCGAGTCCGGAAAAATCGTCCCCGCCACGCGGGAGGATTTTTGATTGTTAACCATAAAGTAGCCCCCGTCGGGCAAGGCATGGGGCGTGCGCGCGCTTCTGTCTCGACTGCCCTTGCTGCTGTTGCCGCTGGCGCTGTTCCTCGCGCTGTTCCATCCGGCCACGCTCGATATCGGCAATGCCGGCTGGCTGATCCGCGGGTCCGACAATGGCGAGAACGCGCTCGGCATGCACGCCTGGCTGCATGATCCCGCGCCCGGCGTGCTGCGGACGCAATTGCTCAACGCGCCCGAGGGCGTGCCGCTGCTGTTCACCGACAGCAATCCGTTGATCGGAGCCGCGATGCGGCCAATCGCCTCGCTGCTGCCCGCCGACGCGCAGTTCGTCGGGCCATGGATTCTGCTCTGCCTGTTCCTGCAGGTGTTCTTCGCCTGGCTGCTGCTGAGAAAATACGCGGCGGGGCCGATCGCCTTGTGGTGCGGCGTGGTGCTGCTCGCCGCGCTGCCGACGCTCGCCAACCGTTATGTCCACGCCAACCTCATGGCGCATTGGCTGATCCTGTGGGCGCTGTGGCGTTTCCTCGATCCGGCGCGCGCGGGATCGAACCGGGGTTGGGCGATGCTGCTGCTGATCGCGGCATTGGTGCACAATTACCTGCTGATGATGGTCGGCCTGATCTGGCTGACGGCGATGGCCGAGCGCTTCGTGGTGGCGGATCGCCGAGGGCGCGTAGTGCTCGCGGGCGGTGTGGCCGCCATCCTGGTGATGGTGGCGGGCCTCGCCTGGCTGCTCGGCGCGGGCGAGGCACATGCGCTGGCGGGCAATTACGGCGCGTTCGCGATGCCGATCGACGCGCCCATCAACCCTGGTACGCCGGCTTTTTCGCGCCTGCTGCCGTCGGTCGCGCAGCGCGCGGGTCGCGGGTTCGAGGGATTCCAGTATCTCGGCGCCGGGTTGCTCCTGCTGCTCCCGATCGCGGCGGTGGTCGCGTGGAAACGAGCGCCGATGGACGAGCAGCGTGCGCCGTTGCGCCGTTTGCGTTGGCTGGTTCCCGCGCTCGTCGCGCTCACCTTGCTCGCGATCAGCAATTATCCCGATATCGCGGGGCAGACGCTGCCGCGCCTTCCCTTGCCAGGGTTCTTGATAGCGGCGTTGGATTTGGTCCGCGCATCGGGCCGGCTGTTTTGGCCGGTCGCTTATGTACTTGTACTGGTCGCGATCCTTGCCGCGTATCGGCTGCCCCGTGCCCAAGCGGATGGGCTGCTCGCACTGATATTGGCGGTACAGGTTGTCGATCTGTCGGGCATGGCGGCGGTGATCCGCGCGCAGAGTGCCGAGGCTGGCGCACATCGGCTTTACGTCTTCACGCCCGATCCGCGCTGGGACAATGCGGTATCGGCGGCACGTGACGTCACTTTCGTGCCGCCCGATGCCACTCGCGACCTCTCGCTGTTTCAGGAAGTCGCCTGGCGCGCGGTGGGGCAGGGCAAGCCTGTCCGGCTGGTCTATGCGGCGCGCGATTCGGTTGCAACCGTCGAGCGCCAGCGACGCGAGTTGGCCGCGTTCACCGCGGGGCAGGTCGATCCGCAGCGTCTCTACGTGCTGGCGCCCAACGTCGCGATACCGGCGACGGCGGCCGGGCGGTTCACACGGATCGACAACATCCCGGTGATCCTGCCCATCGGTGCGCTAACCCGCTAATACACGCTTCCCTTTGGCCGATCGTCGCGGCAGGATGGGCGCGTTCACTCGATGCCGGTCCACCGGCGCGCTCAAAGGGAAACAGCATGACCGAATTTTCGCGCCGTGAGGCAATGACCGCTGCGGCGATGGTGTCGATTGCCGCGGCGATGCCGACCTGGGCGCAAGATGCGGCGCCCGGCGCGATGTGGGATCTGACCGACCTCTATCCGAACGATGCTGCCTGGGACGATGCGCGCAAGAAGACGTTGGCCGAGGTGCCGAGCCTCGCCAAATACCAGGGCAAATTGGGCGATAGCGCGGATATGCTAGCGGCGTTCCTGATCGCGCAATCGGATATCGGTCGCGCGGCGAGCAAAGTCTACACCTACGCCAGCCTCAACGCCGATGCCGATCTGCGGGTGTCGGCCAATCAGGAGCATCAGGCGCAGGCGATCGACTTGTTCACGGCGCTGGGGGAGGCAACCGCCTGGTCGACTCCCGAAATCCTGTCGCTGGGCAAGGCGAAGATCGACGGCTTCATCGCCTCGAACGAGACGCTGAAGAAGCGCTTCGACTTCGCGCTCGCCGATACATTGCGTCAGGCCGAGCACACGTTGTCGCCCGAGGGCGAGACGTTGTTGGCCGGCGTCGGCTCACCCTTGTCGGGGCCGAGCGATATTCGCGAGCAACTCGTCGCCTCGGACATTCCCTGGCCGACCGTGACCCTGTCGACCGGCAAGCAGGTCCGGCTCGACGACCAAGCCTATACGCTCAACCGCGACGCCCCCAACCGCGCCGACCGTAAGCTGGTGTTCGACACTTTCTGGGCGGAATACGGCAAGTTCCAGAATTCGCTCGGCGCCGCTTATGCCGCCAAGCTCAAGGCCGACGTGTTCCGCAAGAAGGCGCGCAAATATCCGACCTCACTCGCCATGTCGCTGTCGAGCAACAATGTCCCCGAGGGCGTGTACCGGACGCTGGTAGCGGAGACCAACAAAGGCCTGCCCGAGCTGCATCGCTATTTCGAATTGCGCCGCAAGCTGCTCGGCCTGCCCGACATGGCCTATTACGACATCTATCCGCCACTGGTGAAGCTCGATCAGAAGGCCGAGCTCGCGGACATGCGGACCAACACATTGGCGGCGACCAAGGTGCTCGGCCCCGAATATGTCGACCTGCTCGGCAAGGCGACCGCGGGCAAGTGGATGGATCCGTTCCCGCGGCCAGGCAAGAAATCGGGCGCGTACATGAATCCCGGTGCAGCTTACGACCTGCACCCCTATCTGCTGCTCAACCTCGGCCACAATTACGAGGGCATGACCACCTTCGCGCACGAATGGGGCCATGCGATGCACACGCTGCTCGCGAACAAGAACCAGGTGTACGAGAAGTCGGATTACCCGTTGTTCCTGGCCGAGATCGCCTCGACCTGCAATGAACAGCTGCTCGCCGCGTACATGGTCGCCAATGCGAAGACCAAGCAGGAGAAGCTCTATTATCTCGGCATGCAGCTAGAGGGCATGCGCGGGACCTTCTATCGCCAGGCGATGTTCGCCGAGTTCGAGCTCGCCGCGCACGACAAGGCCGAGGCGGGCGAGGGGATGTCGGGCGAGAAGTTCAGCGCGATGTATCTCGATCTGCTCAAGCGCTATCACGGCCCCAAGGTCGCGATCTCGGACACCTACGCGTCCGAATGGGCGTATATCCCGCATTTCTATTCGAGCTTCTACGTCTATCAATATGCCACCTCGATCTCGGCGGCGTCCTATTTCGCCCGCGCGATCCTGAAAGGCGGCGCCAAGGAGCGCGACAATTACCTGAATGTGCTGAAATCGGGCGGGTCGGATTATCCGACCGAGATCCTCAAGCGCGCCGGCCTCGATATGGCGAGCCCGGCACCGTATCAGGCGATTATCCAGACCTTCCGCGAGACGCTCGACGCTTGCGAGAAGCTGATGGCGTGATCGCGATGGGCAGCGGCGCCGTAGATCCGGCGGCACCGTAGATCGAAGGAGCGAGGATGGATTTGCCGTCGTTCAAGCTTGATCATTGGCTTTCGAAATACGATTTCGCGACCCCGCCGATCACGCACAACCTCGCCTCCAGCACGGGTCCGCGCTGGACGGTCGGGGAACTGCGCGCGCTCGGCGACGGGGTGTCGGTCGAGGACACGATCCTGAGTTACGCGCCGCCCGAGGGTGGTCGAGCATTGCGCGAGGCGGTGGCCGATTTCCATGGCGCCGATCCCGATTGGGTCGTCACGACCACGGGCGCATCCGAAGCATTGTCGATCCTGTTCTGCCTGTTCGAGCGCCCGGGGGCGACGGTGCTACTCCCCGACCCTGGGTATCCCGCTTACGCCGCCATGGCGGAAGCCTGGCGGCTCGGGCCGCGCGTCTATCCGCTGGACCGATCGGATCGGTTCAGCCAGCGCGCCGACGCCGTGCTTGCTCGCGTCGACGCATCGACGTCGGCGGTCGTGGTCAATACGCCGCACAACCCGTCGGGGTCGGTAATGCCGCGCGCCGACCTCGTCAGGCTGGCCAAGGCTCTGGGCGAGCGCGGCATTCCGTTGATTGTCGACGAGGTATATCACCCGCTCTACTTCGGCGAATACCAGGCGTCGGCAGCCGGCATCGAGAATGTCATCGTGACAAGCGACCTGTCCAAGGCGATGTCGCTGCCCGGCCTTCGGACCGGTTGGCTGATCGACATGGATCCCGCGCGACGGGCCCGCATCGTCGATGCACGCAGCTACTTCACTATCAGCGGGTCTCCTCCGCTCGAATGTCTCGCGGCCCACGCGCTCCGCCATAGTGCCGCGATTCTGGCACGTCTTGAAAAGGTTGCCGGTGCGAATCTCGCACTCCTTGATCACCTTTTCGCGGATGACAGACACGGGCTTCGCTGGGAGCGACCGCAAGGTGGCACTACCGCCTATCCCTGGTTCGAGGATGGCCGCGACAGCCGATCGTTCTGCGAGGCGCTCGCCGTCTCAGGTGTCTTGTTTGCCCCCGGAGACTGTTTCGGCGATCCGAGCCATGTCCGTATCGGCTACGCGCAGCACGACGAGGGCTTCCAACAAGCCCTCGCGATTGTCTCGGACACGCTTCGCAAGGAAGGGCAATAACTGCGTCTCCGGTGCGGTAGCCCTTATTTCGAGTTCGGCGATTTCGGCACTGCCCGCTTTTCAACGCCCGTCACATCACCGTCATTGAACCGCAACCGCAACGACGCGCGGTCGTAGCCGAAGAGTCTCCGAACACGCCTAGGCGGCCTATCGAAGACGCGCCGCGCCAGGCGCGCAACTGGGGACCTTCGATGATCAGCACCAAGCTGCGCGGCACTGCGTCGCGCTTCGCTCTTGCCGTTATCGCGCTGTGCGCCGCGACGCCGGCCTTCGCGCTCGACGGGCAGACCGCCGCGGCGTCGCCGACCCCGAGTGACGCGCCGCAGGCCAATGACGGCGGCGCGGCGCCGACCGACAAGCAGGGCGGCGACATCATCGTGACCGGCAGCCGCGCCGCGTTGCGTGCCGCCACCACCGAGAAGCGCGACGCCGACAATTTCGTGGAAACGCTCCACGCCAACGATGTCGGCAAGCTTCCCGACCAGAATGTTGCCGAGGCGGTCAAGCGCCTGCCCGGGCTGTCGGTCGCCAATGATCAGGGGGAAGGGCGCTACGTCGTCATTCGCGGCATCGACCCGAGCCTGGTCAACGTCACGCTCAACGGCCAGACTTTGCCGGCGCCCGAGCCGGACGGCCGCGTGGTCAAGCTCGACGATCTACCCTCGGCGATGATCCAGTCGGTGGTCGTCACCAAGTCGCTGCTCGCGAGCCAGGATGCCAATGCGATCGGCGGCGAGGTCAATGTCCGGACCAAGACCGCGTTCGACAGCAAGGCACCGTTCTTCTTCGACGCGCGGGGGGCGATCGGCCTGTACGGCATCAACAAGAAGTCGCCTTATGAGGTCGACGGCACGATCGGCGGCCGCTTCGGGGCCGGCGAGACGTTCGGTGCGGTACTGTCGGTCAATTATTCGCGACGCCCGATCGAGTCCGAGAATTTCCAGGGTTCCTCGGACTGGACCAATAGCGTCGGTGGCGTGTCCGTTCCAGCGGGTGGCGGTTACCGCGACTATAATCTGTTTCGCACGCGGCTGGGTATCGTCGGCAATTTCGACTGGCGGCCCAGCGACGACGTGAAGCTCTATATCCGGTCGAGCTATTCCAAATATCAGGACCATGAAACCCGCGACCAGAACCTGCTCGCGATCAACTTCCCGACAAAGGGCAGCGCGGCCTATAACGCTCTCACGCTGACCACCCTCCCGGCCACCGCGACAATCCTGGTCCGTCATCGCGAGGAGGACGACAACACCAAGTCGGTAACCTTGGGCGGCGACTTCAACGTGGGCGGCGGCAAGCTGTCGATGTCGGGCGGCTGGACCCGCGCCGAAAAGGTCGACCCGATCCGCAGCGAATTCACCTTCACCTATACGCCGCCCAAGACCAACCCGCTCTTCGCGACCTATGACCCCTCGACCTATCCCTATACGCTGGTGCCTAGCGGCGCGAATGGGGGGACCTTTTCGGATCCGACCAATTTCATCCAGAGCAAGTTGAAGGCCGAGCATCGCTTCACTTTCGAACGCATCTGGCAGGGCAGGGCCGATTACAGCCATCCGCTGGCGATCGGCACCGATTCGTCGTTCCAGATCGGCTTCAAATATCTCGACCGCCACAAGAATGATGATCACGACCTGACCAGCTACAAGAGCACCAAGGGCGCCAATTGGACGCTCGATACGGTCGGGTTCCTGGGGGACAGCGATTTCTACAACGGCCAGTTCACCTTCGGTCAGCGGATCGATTGGAACAAGGCTCAGGCCTATCTGGCCGCGCATCCAAACGTGGCGGCCTTCGACTATGCCGGTAATCTGGGCGGCTCGCTCGCGCCCGATTACGACGTCAAGGAACGCATCCTGGCGGGCTATGCGATGGTCACGCTGAAGTTCGGCAAGTTGACCATCATCCCCGGGGTACGCGTCGAGAATACGCGAGACCAGACGGCGGCGAAGATCGTCGGTCCGGCGATCACCGCGATCGGCAAGACCATCACGACCGACGCGGGCTACGCCGCGGCGCTGGCCGCCAATAACGGCTTCAACGCCCGCGCCACCAACAGTTACACCGACTGGTTCCCGGGCCTGAACGTCAAGTTCGAGGCGATGCCCAATCTGCTGTTGCGCGGAGCGGTCACCACCTCGATCGGGCGCCCCAATTACAGCACGCTGGCGCCGTTCATCACGGTGACGCCGAATGACCCGAACCCGGCCACGGTCGCCGCCGGCAATCCTTTCCTCAAGCCCTACAAAGCGGTCAATTTCGACGCCGCGATCGAATATTATCCGACCAAGGACAGCCTGTTCAGCGTCGGCTTCTTCTACAAGGACATCAAGAACCCGATCTATCAGATCGTCCAGAAGGGCATTGCCAATCCGGGCGATATTCCCGGCGCCTCGGCGACCGACTATCCGACAATCGACCTCACCCAATATACCAATATGGACAAGGAGTTCATCGGCGGCGTCGAGGTCAACGCGCAGACCCAGTTCACCGGGCTGCCGGGTTTCCTCAGCGGCTTCGGCCTGTCGGCCAATTACACCCATGTCTGGGGCCATGCCACCGGACCGGGGTTCCGCGCCGGCGCGATCCCGCTCGCCTATCAGTCGCATGACCTCGGCAATGTGAGCGTCTTCTACGAGAAATACGGCCTGACCGCGCGACTGGCGTTCAATTACCGCTCGGCCTTCTCCGACGTGGTCGGCACCAGCGCGGCGACCGATTCCTATTGGGATGCGCAGGGACAACTCGACCTGCACGTGGGCTTACAGGTCACGCCGCAATATACGATCTATGTCGACGCGGCCAATCTGACGGACGCGCCCTGGCGCCACTATCAGGGCGACAAGGACTTCCTGGTCGAGCGCGAGCGCTATGGGTCGACGTATCGGATCGGGGTGCAGTTGCACTTCTAGGGACAAAGTCCCTCTCTCCTTTGGGGAGAGGGAGGGACCCATCGCGCCAGCAATGGGAGGGTGAGGGAAGCGACCGCGTAGCGGTCGCGCGGCGCGCGGCGCCGCTTACCCCTCATCCAACCTCCGCTAGGCAGCAAGCTGCCAAGCTGCGGTATCCTTCTCCCCCGCGGGGAGAAGGTTCGAGACTCCTATTTCATCGCCTCGATCAGCTTCTTGACCTCCTGGCTGCGGCCGCGCGGGAGGATCAGGACGTCCTTGCCGTTGGCGACGACGATCAGGTCGGTCACCCCCACCAACGCGATGCGCACGTCGTCGGCCTGGACCAGGCAATTTTCGGTTTCGATCGCGACGACGTCGCCCTTGCAGACATTGCCGTTGCCGTCGCACGTACTCAATTCGTG
>Ga0105243_10000191_pt1 | contig 71467 bp, 55 predicted proteins | sample KBSM34metaG_FD_81525 | JGI IMG/M metagenome (GOLD analysis project Ga0105243, IMG submission 81525) | Miscanthus rhizosphere microbial communities from Kellogg Biological Station, Michigan, USA - KBS M3-4 metaG | ecosystem: Host-associated > Plants > Roots > Rhizosphere > Soil | place... | reverse complement strand
ACGCCGAATCCGGGCGACGCCGACTTCGACGCCTCGAAGCCGAAGTTCTACGTCCTCGACATGTTCCCCTACCCCTCCGGCGCCGGCCTGCACGTCGGCCACCCGGAAGGCTACACCGCCACCGACATCATCGGCCGGGCGAAGCGTCGCCAGGGTTTCAACGTCCTGCACCCGATGGGCTGGGATTCGTTCGGCCTGCCCGCCGAGCAATACGCGATCAAAACCGGCCAGCACCCGCGCATCACCACCGAAGCGAACATCGCGACCTTCAAGCGCCAGCTGAAGTCGCTCGGCTTCGCCTATGATTGGGACCGCGAAGTCGCCACCACCGATCCGGAATACGTCCGCTGGACGCAGTGGATTTTCCTCCAGCTTTACTCGTCCTACTACTGCGAGGAGACGCAAAAGGCCAAGCCGGTCGCCGAACTGGAAGCGAAAGGCTGGACGCGCGACCAGATCGACGCCGTCCGCCTCGCCTTCGTCCACGAAGCGCCGGTGAACTGGTCGCCCGACCTCGGCACCGTGCTCGCCAACGAAGAAGTCGAAGAATGGCGCAGCAAAGGCCACATCGTCGAACGCCGTCCGCTGCGCCAGTGGATGCTGCGCATCACGAAGTACGCCCAGCGTTTGATCGACGAGCTGGAGCCGCTCGATTGGCCGGAAGGCATCAAGCTGCTGCAGAAAAACTGGATCGGCCGCAGCGAAGGGGCGGAGGTCGATTTCGACATCCAAGGCCACAAGGTCACGGTCTTCACCACCCGCCCGGACACTTTGTTCGGCGCGACCTACCTCGTGCTCGCGCCCGAGCATCCGTTCGTCGCGGAAATCACCACGGCCGGGCAAAAGGACGCCGTCGAAGCCTACATCGCCACCTGCGCGGCGAAGTCCGATCTCGAACGCGGCGACCTCAACAAGCACAAGTCCGGCGTTTTCACCGGCGCGTATGCCACCAACCCGGTCAACGGCGAGCAGATCCCCGTGTGGATCGCCGACTACGTGATGATGGGCTATGGCACCGGCGCGATCATGGCCGTGCCCGCCCACGACGAGCGCGACTTCGAGTTTGCCCAGAAATTCGAGCTGCCGATCGTCCAGGTCGTCCAGCCGAACGGCGACCAGAACTGGCAGGGCTACACCGATCCCGGCACCGCCGTGAACTCCGGCTTCCTCGACGGCCTGCCGACCGCCGAAGCGAAGGCGAAGATGATCGCCTGGCTGGAAGAAGCCGGCAAAGGCACCCGCCGCGTGCAATTCAAGCTCCGCGACTGGCTGTTCTCCCGCCAGCGTTACTGGGGCGAGCCCTTCCCGCTCACCTGGAAGGACGGCCATCATTACGCCGTGCCGGACAACGAGCTGCCGTTGCTCGCCCCGCCGCTCGAAGACTACAAGCCGTCCGGTTCACCCGAGCCCTTGCTCAGCAAGGCCCGCGAATGGGTCGAGCTGCCCGACGGTTCGATCCGCGAAACCAACACCATGCCGCAATGGGCCGGCTCGTGCTGGTATTACCTCCGCTACTGCGACCCGAAATGCGGCGACCGCTTCATTTCCAAAGAAGCCGAGTCCTACTGGTCCGGCTCCTCTTCCAATCCGCAATCGGGAATGGTCGATCTCTACATCGGCGGCACCGAGCACGCCGTGCTCCACCTGCTCTACGCCCGCTTCTGGCACAAGGTCCTCTTCGACCTCGGCCACGTTTCGTCGAACGAACCGTTCCAGCGCCTGGTCAACCAAGGCCTCATCCTCGGCGAGGACGGCCAAAAGATGTCCAAGTCCCGCGGCAACGTGGTCAATCCGGATGACGTGGTGAACGAATACGGCGCCGACGCGCTGCGCCTTTACGAGATGTTCATGGGCCCGCTGGAACAGGTAAAGCCGTGGAGCATGAAGGGCGTCGAAGGCGTCTCGCGCTTCCTCGCCCGCGTCTGGCGTCTCGGCTTCGAGCAGAACGAGGCGGGCGAATGGACGGTTTCGCCGAAGGTCCAGGACGTGCCGTGCGCCGACAAGGCGCTGCGCAAGGTCGCCCACGAGACGATCAAGAAGGTCGGCGAGGACATCGAGAAGCTGTCGTTCAACACCGCGATCTCGCAGATGATGATCTGCACCAACGCCCTGACCCAGGCCGAGGTCGTGTCGCTGGCGGAGTTCACCGCGCTGCTGCACGTGCTCAACCCGTTCGCCCCGCACCTGACCGAGGAAATCCACGCCCGCCTCGGCGGCGCGACGCCGCTGAGCGAAAGCCCGTGGCCGGCCTTCGACGAGTCCGCGCTGGTCGCCGACGAGATCGAGGTCGTCGTCCAGGTGAACGGCAAGCTGCGCGACAAGCTCCGCCTCGCCCCGGACGCCGCCCAGGCCGACGTCGAGGCGCTCGCCCTCGGCAGCCCGAAGGTGAAGGAGCACACCGACGGCAAAACCGTCCGCAAGGTGATCTACGTCCCCGGCAAGCTCGTCAGCATCGTGGCGAACTGACCCCGTGGCGGCGGATTTCGCCCGCCCGGCCTCCTCTTCAGACGGCGTTTCTCCGGAAACGCCGTCTTTTTCGTCCCCGCGTCGTGCGATTTTCCCGTTTTTCCGGGCAAATCGCCCGACGCCGGCCGTTTGCATTTCTCCCGGTGGAGGGGTAGGGTCTATCTGGGACGTTTTTTCCGCCATGTTGGCGGGCGGCCCGCACAGCCAGACCGTGGCTTTCACTCACCGAAAGAACCCAGCCATGAAACCAAAATCCTTTCCCCTTCTGGGCGCGGCCCTCGCCCTTGCCTTGGGCGGACCGCTTACGCCCGTGGCGGACCGCGCGGCCGCCGCCCCGGCACCGCCCGCCCCCGCCGGCGACACCACGCGGCAGGACATGGACGTCCTGACCCGCGGCCCGGTCCACGAGGCGTTCGCCGAAACCGTCAGTTACAACCCGACGCCCGGCGTCACCATCCAGAAGGCACCGCCCGCCGCGATCGAGGAAGTCCCGCCCGACCAGCGGCCCGAGGGCGACAACGTGGCGTGGATCTCCGGCTACTGGGCGTGGGATGACGAAACCAACGATTTCCTCTGGATCAGCGGCGTCTGGCGCAACCTGCCGCCCGGCCGCCAATGGGTGCCGGGCTACTGGAACCCGCTCGATAACGGCTACCAATGGATCTCCGGCTATTGGTCGAGCGAGGAATCCACCGTCACCGACTACCTGCCGGAACCGCCGGCGACTCTGGAAAGCGGGCCGAGCGTCGCCGCGCCGTCGCGCAACCACGTCTGGACGCCCGGCTATTGGGCGTGGCGTGACGAGCGCTACGGATGGACGCCCGGCTACTGGCAGCTCGCCCAGCCGAACTGGCTGTGGGTGCCCGCGCACTACGTCTGGACGCCGCGCGGCTACATCTTCGTCTCCGGCTACTGGGACTATGCCGTTGCCCGGCGCGGCGTGCTGTTCGCCCCGGTGTATTTCCACGGCGGTTACTACGCGGACCCGGGCTACTACTACACGCCCGCCACGGTGATCACGATCGGGCTGTTCCTCGACCACCTGTTCCTGCGCCCGGGCTACGGCCACTATTATTACGGCGACTACTACGCGCCCCGCTACCGCGACTACGGCTACTTCGCCTCGTACAGCTACTACGGCAGCCGCCGCGGCTATGACCCGATCCTGATGCACCAATACTGGCGCCACCGCGACGACCGGAACTGGCTGCGGACCCGCGAGCAAGCGTTCATGTCGCTGCGCGACAACGAGGCGCTGCGCCCGGCGCGCACGTTCCGCGATCTCCGCGCCCGTGGCGATGCCCAGGCGCTGGCGCTCGCCGAACCGCTCGACCGCTATGCGAAGGACAAGCATAGCCCGATGAAATTCAAGCCGTTGAAGGACGCCGAACGCCAGCAGATCGTCGCGCAACGCCAGGCGACGCGCGAGTTCGGCATGAAGCGCAAGACGCTCGAAGCCGCCGCCGCAGCCACGCCCGGCGAGGGCGCGAAGCGGACGAAGCCGGAAAAGATCGAGCTCGCCGCCTCGCCGCTGCGCGGCAAGTCCACCGCGAAATTCGGCAAGGGCGAAGGGCCGCCGAAGCTTCCGCCCGTGCGCCAGCCGGTGCTCAAGCCCGAAGCCACCGAATCCGCGGTTCCCGGAAAACCCTCCGGCCGCAGCGATGAAGCTCCGGGCCGCCGGGAAATCACGCCGAGCCGCAAGGGCGAAGCCCCCGGTGCCCGCGAACCGGGCGACACCGGCAGCCGCAAGGACGAAGCGCCCGGTCGCCGCGAGATCAGCCCGAGCCGCAAGGGCGAGGCCCCGGGCAAACCGTCGCCCGAACGGATCGCGCCGGCACCGGAACGCCGGGTCGTGCCGAAGGAAGAACCGCGCGAAACCCCGAAGGTCGAACGCCGGGTCGAACCCAAGCCGGAGCCGCGCGAGGCGCCGAAGGTCGAGCGCCGGGTCGAACCCCGACCGGAACCGCGTGAGGCCCCGAAGGTCGAACGCCGGGCCGCCCCGCAACCCGAGTCCCGCGTCCAACCCGCGCCTCAGCCGCGCCGCGAAGCCGCCCAGCCGGGTTCGTCCGGCGGCGGACAACGCCAGCAACAACCCCAGAAAGGGAAAAAGAACGCGGACGACACCGAGCGCAACTGATCCCCACGCCGCGTCAACCCGCCACGCCCGGTCACGGGCGTGGCTTTTTCGTGCCGCCTTACGCCTCCAGCGGCACCCGCAAAATGAAGCACGCGCCACGACCGGCGGCGGGCGCTTCGAAAACCAGCTCGCCGCCCATCCCTCGGGCGAGCCGGCGCGACAATGCCAAGCCCAGGCCGACGCCGGGCCGGCTTTCGGCCGCCTCGCGGGCGGATTTGTGGAACGCCCGGAAGATCCGCTTCCGCTCGGCCGGCGCGATGCCAGGCCCGAAGTCCCGCACGACGATGGCGATGCCGCCGGGCCGGCTTTCCACGCCCAGCACCACCTTCGGCGGATCGCCCGGCACGGCGTACTTCGCCGCGTTGTCGATGAGATTGAACAGGATGTGCTCGACGGCGGCCGCGTCGACCATGAGCGGCCGCCCGGCGGCTTCGCCGGAAAGGTCCGGCTCGTAGGCCAGCCCGGCGGACGAGAGGCGCGCGGCGAAGCGCTCGTGCATCGGCGCGAGCAGCTCGCGGGCGGTCGTTTCCCGCACCACGGCGCGCGCGCTGCCGCGCTCGATCCGGGAAAACGCGAGCACGTTCTCCACCAGATGCGAAAGGCGGTCGGCCTCGTTCGTCAGCACCCGCAGGTAATCGCCGCGCTTTTCCTCCTTCACCGCGACGGCCTCCAGCATCTCGGAATAAAGCCGGAAGGTCGTCAGCGGCGTGCGGAGTTCGTGCGTGACCGCCGACACGAACGAGGCCCGTCGTTCGCTCAGCCGCAGGATGCCGCGCACCAGCAGCGCGACGGCGAGCACCGCGAGCAGCGCGGCGACCCAGCCCGCGGTCAGGGAAGCGACGATCGGGCGGGAAACCGGACCGGGCGAAGGGAGCGAGCCGGTTTCCAGGCGGAAGGGGAAGGATGCCAGCACCATGCCGTCGGCGGCCGGGCCGTCGGTCGCGGGCGTGAGCCTGGCGGCGGGCAGCAGGTCGCGCGCGCCGGCTAGCAGCGAGCGTTCCAGCGCCGCCGCGTCCAGCCACGCGCCCTGGATGCTCTCGCCCTCGCGCTGCCACTGGATGCGCCGGAGCAAAAACAACTCGCCGCCGATCCACGCCGGGCGCGGCGGGCCGGCCTCGCGCAGCACGCGTCCGCCGGCGGCGCGGCCGGGCGCGGGCACTTCGGATTTCGCGAACGCCCCGGCGCTCATCGCGTTGGAGGCCTCCTGCACCTTCATCACCTGGCTGGCCACCGCCTTGCTGCGCACCGCCCGCTCCTTTTCGCTGGAGTAGCTTTGTGCCTTATCGGCGTCTTTCGCCGCATCCTGCGGGGGCGAGGGCTCCGCCTGATTCGCCTCCCACGTCTCGCGGCTGGCGTCCAGCGAGCGGGAAAGCGCCGGAAACAATGCCCGGCCCTCGCCGGATTCGCGCAGCAATTTCCGCAGCTCCGGCAGACGGATCTCGCCCTGCGGCGACGACAAACCGCCGTGCTCGGACAGCTCGAAACGCATTTTGATCCAATCCCCGATGTCGTAATGCACCCCGCCGTCCGGCGTCACCGGCCGCTGACTTTCCTCGACGACGATCGCGGTGCCGGCCGCGTCCATCCGCCATAGGGCGAGCCGCACGCGCTCCTGCAGATCGGCCCGCGCCTCGGCCAGCGCGCGCTCGCGCTCGGAGCGCAGGACGTGCCGAGTCAGCCAGGTCATCGCGCCGAGCACCAGCGCCGCGCAAAGCGCCAACGCCGCCCACACCCGCCAGCCGCCGGTCGTTTTCATGGCTCGTGGTGGAATCGGTAGCCCTTGCCCCGCACCGTCGCGAGGATCCGCTGGTCCTTGTCGCCCAGCTTCGCGCGCAGGTGCATGACGTGCATGTCGATCGTCCGCGTTTCGGTGCGGTCGGGATCGAGCCCCCACAGCTGGCGGAGGATCTCCTCGCGGCTGACGATGCGGCCGGGCGAATCGACCAAGTACCGCAGCAGCTCGGCCTCGCGCTCGGAAAGCTCCTCGCTCCGGCCATCGTGGAACGCGATCCGCCGCGCGGCAAAATCGACCGTGCCGCCCGGCACCGGCCGCTCGTCCGACGGCGCGGTGCGCTCGCAAGTGCGCCGCAGCACGGCATCCACCCGGGCAAGCAGCTCCTTCATACTGAACGGCTTGACCACGTAATCGTCGGCTCCGCCGGTGAGCCCGCGGACGCGGTCGCCCTCTTCGCCGCGGGCGGAAAGGATGATCACCGCCTGCCCCGGGCGCTTCCGTCGCAGGGCGTCCAGAATCTCGAAGCCGGACGGCCCGGGCAGCACCAGATCGAGCAGCAGCAGCCGGTAGTTCGCCTTTAACGCCAGCTCCATCCCGGAATGGCCGTTCGCCGCCTCCAGCGTACGGTAGCCGGCGTAATCCAGCACGTCGACGATCCCGCGGCGCACGGCGGGATCGTCCTCCACGACCAGAATGGTGATCTCGGGCATGTTCGCTTTTCTTACAGGATCGGAACCGGACCAGGCAATTTGGGAGTGCCGCGATTCACTTCACCACGTTTCCCTCGAACGGAATCTTCCCAGTCCAGGTTTCCGGGGTGGGCTTGGCTGCTGGTGCCACCGCCTTTCCCTCGAACGGAATCTTCGTCGTCTTCACGTCGAGAAACGGTCCCAGCTCCTTCACGTTCGTGTAGCCGTAGGCGTGCAGGTTGATGAAGGTCTGGATGTTGAGCGCCACCTCGATCCGCTTGCTCGCGAAGTTCGCCGGTTCGTTGGCGAAGTTGTTGTTGCAGTAGATCAGGATGCGCATGCCCTTGTCGGGAATCGCCCGCGCCAGCGCCTCGTCGGTGAAATCGGTCAACGGCAGGCTGATCGCGCCTTTGACGTGGATGTTGGCGAACTTATCGGGCGTCCGCGCGTCCAGCACCACGGTGGCGGGTTCGCCCATCATCCGCAGGAACTCGTCTTCGCCGATGCGGTTCGCCTGACGGACCGGCTCCAGCTTCGCGGCCAATTTCATGAAGCCGGAGAAGTCGATGTTCGGATTCGGAATGGGTTCGGCCATCGACAGCACGGGCAGCAGGGCGAAAAGAACGATGGTTTTCATGGGAAGCAAAAGGACGGGGTTATTTTCCGAAGGTGTAGCCCAGCGCGGCCGCCTGCTCGCGCGTGGTTTCGACGATGGCCTGGTCGAGCGTCTTCTCGCCCGTTTCCTTCGCGCGCTTTTTCATCTCCTCCGCCACGAACGCCTCGCGCTCGCGGTTCAGCGCGACGATTTTTCCCTGGATCTCCGCGCGCTCCTTGCCGGCCTTTTCGACGAAGGCGGCGCGTTCCTCCGGTTTCAGGCCGCGCATCGCTTCCGGCAGATCGGCGGGTTCAAGCTTCGCCGGATCGACCTGCTTTTCGCGCACGGCATCGACCAAATCCCAGGTGGCGTTGTGGTAGTTCGCGCTCGCCTTCGACATCGCCCGGGCGACCGGCGCGCCGGATCGTGCGAAGGTGGCGGCGTCCTTGTCGGCCGCCTCCTGCTTCGCCGCGCCCGCGGCACGCTCCTTGCCGTAGCCGAGGTAGGTCTTGTTCAGCTCCACGCCCAGCTCGGCGATCCGCTTGTCCTGCGGCGCGGCGACGTCGACCACCGCGCGATCCTGGTTGATCACCATGAACTTCCCGCCGCCGAGCGCCGCGCCGTCGTGCCACGCCCCGCTCATCCCCTCGTCGCGGCTGCCGCAGTGGATCGTATTGACCACCACGCCCTTGCCCAGAGCCGCGCGGCAGGCGCTCCGGGCGTCGACCGGCCCCTGGGTGAATGGCTCGTTGCCCGCGATGAAGATGACTTTGTAGGTGTTCTTCGCCTCATCCCACTGCAAGTCGCCCAGCGCACGCTGGATCACCGCGCCGCAATACTCCTCACCGCCGTTGGTCTTCAGTGCGAAGAGCGCCTTGCTCAACTCATCGAGATCGCGGGTCAGCGGCTGGACCTGCCGGACCCACTGGTTGTCCGCGCTCAGGCCGTTGTTGCCGTATTCGTAGAGGGCGACCTCCACCTTCGGCGCCTCGCCGTCACGGCGGGCGTCGGTGAAGGTGTTCACCACCTTCCAAAGCTGCGTTTTCGCCTGATCGATCAGCCCGTCCATGCTGTTCGACGTGTCGAGCAACAGCGCGATCTGCACGTGGTTCGACACCGGCGACGGATCGACTCGCGGCGTCTCCGGAGCGGGCGCCGGTCCCCCCTTCGCGAACACGGGAGCAACCAGCGCGAAGGCCGACGAAAGAAACAAGAGGTGCGTTTTCATGACACCCCACGCTAGCCATCCGCCCGCCCGCCGTCCGTAAAGGCTGGGTAAAAAAGAAACCGGCGGCACGAATGCCGCCGGTTTCCCCTTCACGCCGCTTGGAAGGCGGCGCTCCTTTCGCGCGCCCTCAGTAGACCCGCAGCGCGCGCAGCGTGCGCATGTCGAGCCAGCCGGTCACGGGCAGGCCGCGGTGGCGCTGGAAGCGCATGATGGCACGGCGCGTGCCGTAGCCGATGTCGCCGTCGGCGGGGCCGTAGTAGTAGCCGAGCTGGCGCAGGCGCCATTGGGCGCGGACTTTGACGCGATGGCTCGGACCGTAATCGCGATGGCCGTAGCCCCGGTCGTAGTCGCGATGATCATAGCGGTCGGAACCGCCGCGATATCCATGATCATACGGATCCGCCTGCGCGGGGAGGGCGGCGAAGGCGAAAAGGGTTCCCAGAAGTAGAGTCGGGATGGTTTTCATGACAATGGGTGGAACGAAACGTGGCGCGGATTTATTCGAATGTTCTTTTTCGATGCGCTCGCTTCGATCCCGGCTAGCTTGCCGCATGCTGCACCGCATCGTCATTCCCGCCATCGTGCTCGCCGCTCCGGCGTTCGCCACCGACCTCGCGTCGATCCCGTTCAAGACCCTCGCGGGCAAGGAAACCTCGCTGAAGGATTACGCCGGCAAGGTGGTGCTGGTGGTGAACACCGCGTCGAAGTGCGGATTGACGCCGCAGTATGAGAAGCTCGAGGCGCTCTACGGAAAATACCAGGATCGCGGTTTCGTCGTGCTCGGCTTCCCCAGCAACGATTTCAACAATCAGGAACCCGGCACGGCGGAGGAGATCCAGACATTCTGCAAAACCAAATACGCGGTGAGCTTTCCGCTGATGGAAAAGGTCCACGTCAAGGGCCCGGAACAACATCCGCTCTATGACGCGTTGACCGGCCCGCAGGGCGCGTTCCCGGGCGAGGTGAAGTGGAACTTCGGCAAGTTCCTGATCGGCCGCGACGGCAAACCGATCGCCCGCTTCGAACCGAAGACGACGCCCGACAGCCCGGAGGTCGTCGAGGCGGTCGAGAAGGCTCTCGGGACGAAGTGACTCACGCCACGGTGCGGCGGGCGAAGCTCCTCCGCAGCCGCGAGGTGAAACCCGCCCAGCTCGTCAGGCGCAGCCCGAGCCATCGCTTCGGCCGCGCCGCCCGGCTTTCGAGCAGGGTCACGATTTCGGCATGCCCGAACAACGCGGCGAACATCGCCGGCGTGCGACCGCCGCCTTGATCGGCCGCCGCGTCGGCTCCCGCGTCCAGGAGCAGACGGGCGACCTCGAGGTGCCCCTTGAACGCCACGCCGGCCAGCGGCGTTTGACGGCGGTCGTTGCGGGCGTCGGGATCGGCCCCGCGCCGCAGCAGTTCCCGCACGATTTTCCCCTGACCGTGGTAGGCGGCGAGCATGAGCAGGGAGTTGCCCTTCTCGTCGTGCAGCTCGACCGGCATCCCCGCGTCCAGCATGGAGGCGAGGAGTTCGGTCTCTCCTTGGCGGGCGGCGTCGAGCGCCATCGCCTGGAGTTCCGCGTAACGGCGTTCTTCCTGATCGGTGAGTTTCATGACTCTAAAAAGGAAAACAGGAACCACGAAAAACACCAAAGTTCACGAAAATCAAAGAGCTGAGGACAGAGAGCCCTCCTCATCGCAAATCACCTTCATTTCGTGTCTTTTCGTGCCTTTCGTGGTTTCCATTTCGGAATATAGGATGACGGGAACCGCGGGGCGAAAATGGATCAATCCTCGAATCCGAGCGCGGCCCGGACGCCCGCACCGTAGGCCGGATCGGCCTTGTCGAAATGGATGAGCTGGCGTTCGACGATCTCTCGCGGCACGCCCTGCATCGCCTCGGCGAGGTTCTGGAAGAGCTGCAGCTTCTGCGCGTCGCTCATCAGACGGAACAGATTGCCCGGCTGGGTGTAGTCGTCGTTGCCCGCGCGGTGGTTCCAGCGGTCGGCGTCGCCCGAGATCTTCAGCGGCGGTTCCGCGAAGCGGCCGTCCTCTGCCGGTCCGTCGAAAGTATTGGGCTCATAGTAGGCGTCGCGCGACGATGGCTTCGCGAAGTTCATCGCGCCGCCGAGGTGGTAGGTGCTCACCGAGCTCTTCGGGCGGTTCACCGGCAGCGCCTCGTACCAGGTGCCGACGCGGTAGCGGTGGGCGTCGGCGTAGGAGAAGACGCGGGCCTGCAGCATCTTGTCGGGCGAAAAGCCGATGCCCGGCACGATGTTCGACGGCGAGAACGCGGCCTGCTCGATTTCCTGGAAGTAGTTCTCCGGGTTGCGGTTCAGTTCGAGCACGCCGACGTCGATCAGCGGATAGTCGGCGTGCGGCCAGACCTTGGTGAGGTCGAAGGGGTTGAACGCGCACGTTTCCGCATCCTTCTCCGCCATGATCTGGATCTTCACGTCCCACTGCGGGAACTCGCCGCGCCCGATCGCCTCGAAGAGGTCGCGTTGCGACGACTCGCGGTCCTTGGCGACGACCTGTTCGGCCTCGCGGTTGGTCCAGGTGCGGATGCCCTGGCGCGTTTTGAAATGGAACTTCACCCAGAAGCGCTCGCCCGCGGCGTTGAGCAGCGAGTAGGTGTGCGAACCGTAGCCGTTCACGTGGCGGTAGCCCTGCGGCAGGCCGCGGTCGGAGAACAGGATCGTCACCTGGTGCAGCGACTCGGGCGACAGCGACCAGAAGTCCCACATCGCGGTGGCGCTGCGCAGGTTGGTGCGCGGGTGGCGTTTCTGCGTGTGGATGAAATCGGGGAACTTCAGCGGGTCGCGGACGAAGAAGACCGGCGTGTTGTTGCCGACGAGATCCCAGTTGCCCTCGTCGGTGTAGAACTTCAGCGCGAAGCCGCGCACGTCGCGCTCGGCGTCGGCCGCGCCCATTTCGCCGGCCACCGTCGAAAAGCGCAGCAGCACGCCGGTTTGCTTGCCCACCTCGGAAAAGACCGCGGCCTTCGAGTAGCGGCTGATGTCGTGGGTCACGGTGAAGGTGCCGAACGCGCCGGAGCCCTTGGCGTGGACGACGCGCTCGGGGATGCGCTCGCGGTTCTGGTGCGCGAGTTTTTCAATGAGCTGGTAGTCCTGCAGCAGCAACGGCCCGCGCGGTCCGGCGCTGAGCGAGTTCTGGTTGTCGGCGATCGGATTGCCCGCGGTGGTGGTGAGAGGGTTCGGATTCATCGGAGTGATCGGCCGCATCCTGCCCGGCTTTCCGGTTTTCGAAAAATCGCTTGTCCGAAACACAGCCATTCGGATTGCTTATGGCTGACCATGGAACTCCGTCAGCTCGAATTGCTCCGTTGCATCCTGGAGGAGGGCTCGCTCACCGCCGCGGCGAAACGCTGCCACGTCTCGCAACCGGCGCTCAGCCAGCAGATCCACGCCTTGGAGGAGGAGCTCGGCGAAGCCTTGCTGGTGCGGAAACCGCGCGGCGTCGAGGCCACCGCGGCCGGCGCGCTGCTGATGGAGCATGCGACGCGGATGCTCGACGAGGCCGGGCGGGCGAAGGAGTCGTTCCGCGGCCGGCGCGACCTGCAATCCGGGAAAATCGCCTTCGGCATCATCCCGACGATGGCGCCGTATCTCCTGCCGCGCCTGCTCGGGCCGTTCCGTCGCCGCTTTCCCGACATCGACCTCGCCGTGACCGAGGCGCTCACGGGCGAATTGATCGAGAAGGTCGTCGCGGGCGAGATCGAGTTCGCGATTCTCAGCGACGTTCCCGCCGCCGACCGCAAACGCCTGTCGCTGATCACGCGCGAACTTTTTCGCGAACCGCTGTGGCTCGCCGCGCCGCAAGGACATCCGCTCGCCACCCGCAAAGCCGCGCCGAAGCCGTCGGACCTGCCCGCGCACGAGCTGATCCACCTGCAGGGCGGCCATTGCCTCGCCGAGCAAACGCTGCGGCTGTGCCGGATCCGCGACACCAACCCGGGCCTGCGCTGCGATCAGCTCGCGACCGCGCTGGCGATGGTCGAGGCCGGGCTCGGCGTCAGCGTGGTGCCGAAGCTCGCCGCGCGCGATTTCGCCCACCGCGACCTCGTCTTCCGCCCGTTCGCCGGCGGCGGCCTGGCGCGCGAAGTCAGCCTGCTGCGACGCAAGGACGTCCGGCTCGGCCCGGCAACCGAGGCCTTGCTGGAATTATTCGTCGGTCAGCGCGGTGTCTGATCGCCTTCCTGCCTTCGCAGCCGGACGCAGGCGGGAACGCCCGGGTTTCTCGACGCCTCGATCTCGTAGTAGGCCTGCAACAGCCCTTCCTCGACGCCGACCTGCCGCCGCACTTCACGCATCGGCAGGTCCATCAGCGGGGCGAAATCGACCTCGTCGAGCGGCCGGCAATCCGACACCGCGCCGAGGTGGACCGCGTCGCGGAAAATCCGCCGCGCCGCCGCCGGAAAGCGGTAGGGCTTCGGGTAGTAGCGGCCGGAAATCGCGAGAAACATCCGCGTCGCCGCGGTGCTCATCTTTTTCGTCGAGCCCATCGTGAAACCGATGGTGAACGCCTCGTCGTAGAGCGTCGTGCCGCGGCCGAGCAGCAGGTGGATGCAATCGTGCTGCTCCAGCGTCACCCGCCCGCGGAACATCGACAACGGCGGCACGTCGAAGGCCGGGTTTTCCAGCATCTTCACCAGAAATGGCACCTCGCTCTGCAGGTTGCCGATCGCCAAGAGACGCCGCATGCCCTCGCGCAGTGTGATCCCGCCCTGCCACAGCGGCAGGTGGAACGACTGCAGCTCCGCCTTGTACGTCGCCATCCCCAATCATCGCACCCAAGGTTTCCGAAAACCACGAAAGGCACCAAAAAACACGAAACTTTGCATGTTCCCACGCTCTTCCCTTTTCGTGAACTTTCGTGTGTTTCGTGGTTCCTCTCTTTGAACTGGTTCACTTGAACACTATTGCCTCGACGGATCGGGAGCGCGCCTAGCATGCTGGCCTCACCTTGCCACCCGCCCTCGAACTCCAGGACTTCCTTGAAAACGCCCTCTGGCGGGATCGTTTCGACGACGAGCATCTGGCCGTCGGGCAAAAGCTGAAAAGCAAGGTCCGCGAGCTGGCGGGCGAACGGCCGGACGAGGAAACCTTCACGCTGCGCGCTGAAATCGCGGGCGAATCGAGCGAGGTCACGCTGTGGCCGAACGGCGGCGGCTGGGATTTGGAAACGTCGTGCTCGTGCGAGTTCGGCCGCTTCTGCCCGCACGCCGCGGCGCTGCTCGCCGAGGCGTCGAAGCCGCGGACGCTCGCCCGCGTGCTCGAAGGCACCGTCGTCCGCAGCCGCCAGGCGCTCGCGCTCGCCACCGCCGCCGCGCTGGAGCCCGCGCCGGAGGACATCCCGCACGTTTCGCCCGCCGCGTCGTTCGCCCTCGCCATCGTCCGCGAGCCGACCGACTCGAAGATCGTCCGGCTGCTGCTCCAGGCATTGAAATTGCCCGACCTCGGCGACTGGGTGGTCGCCCGGCCGGTGGCGATCTACGACGGCCATCGTTTCCCGCTCGGCGGCGGTCCGATCGTCCGCGAGCAGCGCGTGGAAACGCCCGCCGGCCCCATGGTGATCCGCCGCGACGTGGCGGCGGAGATGAACGCCGTGCAAACGCTGCAACAGCTCGGCCTCGGCAGCCTCGCCGGCCACGCCGAGTTCCGCTTCCTGCTCGGTCTTCAAAAATCCAATCCGCAGTCCGCAATCCACAATCCGCAATCGTTGTGGTTCCCCTCGCCCGCCCACGGCCCGGCCGCGCAGTTCTGGCCGTGGCTGCGCTCGCGCGGCCGCGAGGTGCTGGAAGCCGCCGGTTGGTCGTTCGAGGTCGCCCGCGACGTCGGCCACGACGTGCTCGACCTCGACCCCGACGACTGGACGTTCACCTTCGAAGATGGCCTCGCCGGCTGGTTCCACCTCTCGGTCGGCATCGAGGTCGCGGGCAAGTCGATCGACCTGCTGCCGATCCTCGCCGAGCTGCTCGACAAGGGCGCGCTGGAGGAATCGCTCGAGTTCCCCGCCGACGGGCATTTCCTCCACTACCTGCCCGACGGTTCGGCGCTGCGTTTGCCCGCCGCCCGCGTGCGCAAGATCCTCCGCCACTTCGCCGCGCTGATCGACCCGCGCCGGTTCCAGGGTGGGAAAATGCCGCTGCACCCGCTCGACGCCGCCGCACTCGGCCTGGCGGACCTCGGGATCGACCCGCCGCCACGACTCGCCGAGCTGGCCGAGCGCTTGCAGGGCTTCGAAGGCATCCACCCCGAGCCGCTGCCGGACGGCCTGCGCGCCGAGCTGCGCCCCTACCAGCTCGCCGGTTTCCGCTGGATGCAGTTCCTCGCCCGTCACGAACTCCACGGCATTCTCGCCGACGACATGGGCCTCGGCAAAACGCTGCAGACGATCACCCATTTGCTCGCGGAAAAAACCGCCGGGCGGCACGGCGGACGACCGTCGCTGGTCGTCGCGCCGACCAGCGTGGTGCCGAACTGGCGGGCGGAAATCCTCAAGTTCGCGCCGGACCTCCGCGTGCTGGTGCTCGACGGCCCGGAGCGGAAAAAATACTTCCGCTCGATTCCCTACGCCGACGTCGTGCTGACCTCGTTCGCCCTGCTCCAGCGCGACATCGAGACGTTGAAACAGCACTCGTTCCACCTCGCCGTGCTCGACGAGGCGCAGAACATCAAGAACCCCGCCGCCAAGGTTTCCCAGGCGGCGTGCAAGCTCGACGCCCGGCATCGCCTCTGCCTGTCCGGCACGCCGGTCGAAAACCACCTCGGCGAACTGTGGAGACAGCTGCGTTTCCTGATGCCGGGCTACCTCGGCGGCCAGGAGGATTTCAACCGCCGCTTCCGCACGCCGATCGAAAAGAACGGCGACGCCGAACGGCAGGCGGCGCTGAAAAAACGCGTCGCGCCGCTGATCCTGCGCCGCACCAAGGATCAGGTGGCGAAAGATCTGCCGCCGAAGACCGAGCTGATCCACAGGGTCGAGCTGACCAGCGGGCAAAAGGATCTCTACGAAACGATCCGCGCGGCGATGGATAAGCGGGTGCGCCAGGCGATCGCCGCCCGTGGCTTCGACAAGTCGCAGATGGTCTTCCTCGAAGCGCTGATGAAGCTGCGCCAGATCTGCTGCGACCCCCGCTTGGTGAAGCTGGAGGGCGACTCCAAGCGCGAGGCCGACCTCGCCGGCTCGGGCAAGCTCGACTACCTGTTCGAGCTGGTCGAGACGCTGGTCGAGGAAGGCCGCCGCATGCTACTGTTCTCGCAGTTCACCTCGATGCTGGAGATCATCGAGCGCGGCCTGCAACAACGGGGCATCTCGTATTTGAAGCTGACGGGCGAATCGAAGCACCGCGGCGAACTGGTGAAGGAATTCCAGAACGGCGACGCCTCGGTTTTCCTGATCTCGCTCAAAGCCGGCGGCACCGGCCTCAACCTCGTCGCCGCCGATACGGTCATCCACTACGACCCCTGGTGGAATCCGGCCGCCGAGAACCAGGCGACCGACCGCGCCTACCGCATCGGCCAGGACAAGCCGGTCTTCGTCCACAAGCTCCTCTGCCAGGGCACCGTCGAGGAGCGCATCCACCAGCTCCAGCAGCAGAAATCCCAGCTCGCCGACGCCCTGCTCGCGGATGCGGACATCTCCCAAAAACTCACGCCCGACGCGCTCGGCGCCCTGCTCGCGCCGATGGAGTGAGTTTTTCGGAAAATCCGCAACTCGCTGATGATGAGCAAAAAAATCGAGCCGGCCGATGGGCCGAAAGACCCGGGATTCGAAATAAGATCAGCCGATTGATCTTATTTCGTTTGACGCCAATTAAGATCAGTCCGTTGATCTAAACATGATCGAGATCAGCCCGGAGCAAATCGAGACCGCGCTGCGGGAGGAAAATCCGTGGTGGAGCGAAATCCCGTCCCTGCCCGGTCGCTACGATGAAACCATGCCTCGGCGGTTTCTCGAATCCTTCCTCCAATTGATCCGCGCCGAAAAGCCGAGGCGGGAAGTCGTTTTGCTGGGGCCACGTCGGGTGGGAAAAACGTTCCTCATCCACCACGCCATTCGCGAGCTCATCCGCTCGGCCGTGCCTCGGGAGCGGATTCTCTACGTCCAAATCGACAACCCCGTTTACGTCGGGGCCTCGCTCGTGGACCTGTTGGAAGCGTTCCGCAAGGTCACCGGCACGAACTGGCGGACGCAGAAATGCCACGTCTTTTTCGACGAAATCCAATACCTGCCCGATTGGGAGGTGCATCTCAAGTCGCTCCATGACGCCGGAACCCTGACCCGCTTCGTCGTTTCCGGTTCGGCCAATGCCGCGCTGGGCCGCGGCAGCAAGGAATCGGGCGCCGGGCGGTTCACCGACTTTCTGCTTCCCCCGCTGACCTTCGCCGAGTTCCTCCACATGCGCGACGCCGCTCGGTTGGTGGAGAAGGACGAGAACGGCTGGTTCGCCCCGGACATCGAGGAGCTGAACCGCGAATTCCTCCGCTACTTGAACTTCGGCGGCTACCCGGAAGTCGCCCTCGGACCGGACCTGCAGGCGAATCCCGTTCGCTTCATGCGCTCGGACATCATCGACAAGGTGCTGCTCCGGGATTTGCCCAGCCTCTACGGCATCACCGACGTGAGGGAGCTCAACCGGCTGTTCACCATGCTGGCGCTCAATACCGGCAAGGAGCTCTCGCTGGAAGGGCTTGCGGGGAAATCCGCCGTGTCGAAGAACACCCTGAAGCGCTACATCGCCTACCTTGAAGCCGCCTTTCTCATCCGCACCGTCACGCGCGTCGATCAACACGCGGGACGCTTCCAGCGTGACCGGTGTTCCAAGGTCTTCCTCACGAACCCCTCGCTGCGCACCGGTCTGTTCGCGCCGATGACGGAAAAAGATGACGAGTTCGGCAGTCTTGTGGAAACGGGCATCTTCGCCCAACGCTTCCACCGCCTTGGCGAACAACTGCACTACGCCCGGTGGAAAGCGGGCACGAAGGATCAAGAGCTGGATCTCGTCGAGCTGGATCCCGCACTCCGGGCCCGCGAAGCGGTGGAGATCAAATACACCGATCGCGTCGCGAAACAGCCCGGAACTTGGGAGCCATGGATTCAATTTTGCCGGCAAAACCGGCTGGATTCGCTCACCGTCACCACCCGCACCTACGAAGGCACCGCCGAAACGGCCGGCGTGAAAATCCACTTCGAGCCTTCCGCCATTCATGCCTACCGGTTGGGTCTGGAAGAACCGACATAGCCTGCCGACCGCACCACCGCATCGGCCAGGACAAGCCGGTCTTCGTCCACAAGCTGGCACCGTCGAAGAGCGCATCCACCAGCTCCAGCAACAGAAATCCCAGCTCGCCGACGCCCTCCTCGCCGATGCGGACATCTCGACGCGCCTCACGCCCGACGCGCTGGGAGCACTGCTCGCGCCGATGGAGTAGGTGTTAATTGAAATGGGTTTAACAAATGGAGTGCGCCTTGCTTCTGAATTATTTAATATTTGAGTCGATGAAGCGCCGAGAAGACGAAGGGGTAGAGTTCCGAGTCAGCAATTTAGGGGGACTCCATGAAGCCTTAAGCCGTTTGCGAAAATCGAAAGGGCGCGCCCCCATGGATCGGTGTCTATGGTGGCATGCGGATTGCGAAAACCCAATTGGATCTCACTCACTGTCCGAGTGCTGGTTACGTGCTGTTTCAGACGAAGGCAAATCTATAGTGCTTCGTTTAAATGCGTCCAAAGCAGGAAAAGAACCTGTAAAAATAGTAAGCGAGCTTGATGGGGTAAGTCGAATTTCAGTTTTCAAAGGATTTTGCAGCACGCACGACAACAAGATATTTAATCCTATTGATCGGCTGGATTTTGAGGCCACTAAGGAGAATTGTTGTCTAGCGACATATAGATCTGTGTGCCATGCTGTGGCGTCTAAATACGCGGTCGCAAGCACTTACCTCCAGACGCCTAATGTTCTCAAGTCGGAATCTCCCAGCGAGCTTGATAAGGTTGCAATAAAGACCATGAGGGAATGTATAGATCTAATGGCATTAAAGCAGCAATATGAGGCGTGGATGAATCGCGAGATTGCTACGGAGCCCATAGAGCACAAATTTGCATTTATTGAGCCGCGTCTCCCTTTTTGCGGATCAGTTACTTTCCTTCCCTGTGTCACGCCCACTGGGCGTATGCTTGACGTCGATCAAACATGGATGTCAATAGTTGTGCTCCCGTGGAAATCTGGAAGCTTGGTTATATTTGCCATCGATCGAAAAAGCCCTAAAAATGGCAGCCTTGTTGTTAAGATGTTTAATTCGATCCCTCAAGTCTGGAAGGCTGATATTTTATTTAAATATATGATTGAGTGCGGGGAGAATATCGCGATCGCTCCAAAATGGTGGTTTGAGCTACGTGAAGGAGTGCGGAATGATATTTTAAACCGTTCATTCCGGAATGTTCGAACTTCATCAACAGCTCCATCGAATCTATTTTTGCAGAGAGGGGTTCCATTAACGCCTTGTCGGCATACAATTCAGGGATCTGCCGCTTAAGACACTCTGCGAAATCGACTTAAATGAATCAGTGTGGCCCAAATTCGGTAAACGCCGGAGTCAAAAGGGTCGACATCGTCGCTTTCGAGCAAACGCCGAAGTCAAATCGGCAAACCTCGACGTCCAATCGGTAAAAATCGGAGCAAAATCGGTCGGCGTTTACCCAAATCAGCCGACGTCGGAGTCGAATCGGTCGATGCCGACGTCTTTTCGATCGATTTCGTGGCAAAAAAGCGGGAGCCGCGCGTGGCGACTCCCGCTTGGGGTGAGGGTGGGTGGGTTTCAGGACGCCTGCGGCACCTGCGGACGGCGGGTGTTGGGGAAGAAGCGGGACAGGTTGTCGATCAGGGTGCTGCTGCCGGGGACGCCGCGTTTGGCGGCTTGCTTGGCGTTCGAGTAGAAGGCGAGGTAGGCGAGCAGGACGTCGCTGCCGGTGGCGTAGGCGGTGTCTTCGAGGGTTTCGGTGACTTCGCGGGCGGCCTGGAGGATTTCCAGCAGGTCGCGGCGCAGTTCGCGGTCCTTGGCCAGCTCGGCGGGGTCGACGAAGCTCGGCACGAGGTCGGGATGGGCGGCCATTTCGCTGTGGAAGGTCTGGTCCATCGCGCCGCGTTCGGTGCCGATGCTGGTCATGGCGCGCTTCTCGTCCGGGCTGAGGTTGATGAGGAACGGCAGCAGGGCCTTGATTTCCTGGAACTTGGTCAGGACCTCGGCTTTGACGCTGTCGGTGATTTCGGCGGAGATGCGGTTGTCGGTGGGCATATTGGTGGTTTTGTTAGATCGATCCGGTGGATCGGTGGCTAACCTGTCCAAACTTTCGGCGCGGTAAAGACATGTCTTCATGATGGCCGAAAAGGTGGCCACTTCGCCCGGGGCGCCGCTCGCCACTGCTTTGCCATGCCGCTCGGCAAGCGGCGCGCTGGCTTACCTTTTGAAGAGCGGGCATTCTTGCGTCAGAATCCAGCGGCTGCCGCAATCGCTATTTCAGAAAGGCTTCTTTTTTTGAAATAGCGTTCCTCGATATGGCAGAAACCCGCCAATCGCCCCAACGGGACGTCGGATACGCCGCTCGGGGCGGTTTCCGTCAACCGTCCCGCTTCTCCTCCCGGTCGCCCGATTTGAACACCCGGAGCAGGAAGGCGAGGCTGGGGAAGATGAAGACGCTGCCGACGAGCAGGGCGAAGACCAGCGGGCGGAGGGTGGCGGCGGGAGCGGCTTGCGCGTAGAAGCTGAGCGGGCCGTCGGTGGTGATCACCGCGTTGGGGGCGTAGAGCACCCACCAGCCGCAGAGGATGAGCACGACCTGGCCGGAGGCGGCGGCGCGCGTGAGCAGGACCTGGCGGCGCGAGACGAAGCGCCAGAGGACGACGAACAGGGCGGTGGCCAGCACGAGGGCGGCGATCGCCGACGGGTGCTTGAGGAACAGCCGGAACAAGCCGGGTTCCTCGCCGAAAGAGGCGGCGAAAACCAGCCCGCCGGAGACGACCAGCGAGCCGTTGAAGCCGGCGGCGCAGCGGCGGAAGCGCTTTTTGAGCGCCTCGTCGTCGGTTTCCCCGATCAGGAAGACGCTGGCGAGGAAGGCGAAGATGCACGTGACGAACAGCCCGACGGACAGCGGGTAAAAACCCCACCACGGCGCGAAGTAGGCCTGCCAAACGTCGGTCGCCTTCGGGTCGATGGTGCCGCGGGTCAGGCTGGCGGCGATGATGCCGAGCCACAGCGCGCTCCACAGGCTGGAGAGGCCGAACAGCCAGGTGTAGGCGCGCTGGCTGATCGGTTCCTGGATCGCGTCGTAGTGGCGGAAGGTGAACACCGTGCCGCGCACCACGATGCCGACCAGCAGGGCGAGGAAGGGGAGGTGCAGCGAGATCATCAGCGTGGTGAAGATCCGCGGGAAGCCGACGAAGAGGATCACCACGATGAGGATCAGCCACATGTGGTTCGCCTCCCACACCGGGCCCATCGCGCGGTTGATCACTTTTTTCCGCGCCTCGCGCAGGTCGCCGCCGGGCAGCAGTTCGAGGATGCCGGCGCCGAAGTCCGAGCCGCCGAGCAGGATGTAGAGCAGCAGCGAGGCGGCGATGAAGAAAACGAGGATCTCGATCATGGCGCGTCGAACTTGCGTTGGGTGATGCGGATCTGGCGCAGGAACAGCCAGCCGGTGATCGCGGCGAGGCCGAGGTAGAGGATCAGGAACAGGACGAAATGATACACCATGCCGGGCACCGGCGTGACGGCGTCGGCGGTGCGCATCACGCCATAGATGATCCACGGCTGGCGGCCGAGCTCGGTGACGATCCAGCCGGCCTCAATCGCGACCATGCCGAGCGGCGTGGCGAACCCCAGCGCCCACAGGAACCAGCGCGGGAAGCGGTCCTTTTTCCGGTACCAGAAGAACAGGACGCCGAGCAGCGCCATCAGCATGCCGAGCGCGACCATCAGCTGGAACGCGAGGTGGACGATGAGCACCGGCGGCCACTCGTCGCGCGGGAAGCGGTCGAGCCCGATCACCTCCGCCGCCGGGTCGCGGTGGGCCAGCACGCTGAGCATGCCGGGCAGCTCGACGCCCCATTTCATCGTCCGCGTCTCCACGTCCGGGATGCCGCCGACCGTCAGCGGCACGTGGGTGCCGGTTTCAAAATGCCCCTCGATCGCCGCCAGCTTCGCCGGTTGCAGCTCGGCGACCCGTTCGCCCGCGAAGTGGCCGACCAGCGGCTGGGCGATCGCCGCCGCCGCGCCGAACACCATCGCGATCCGCAGCGCTTTCAAATTCAGCTCTTTCGCCCGGCCGCGCAGGTAGAGCAGGGCGTGCACGCCGCCGACGGCGAAGCCGACCGCCTGCAGCGCCGCGAGCTGCATGTGGGCGGTCTGGTGCAACCACGCGCGGTTGAACATCGCGGCCACGGGATCGACGTTCCGCGCCGCGCCCTCGACCCACTCGAAGCCCTGTGGCGCGTTCATCCATGAGTTGGCGGCGACCACGAAGATCCCCGAAACGAAGCCGGAGATGCCGACCGTCAGGCCGGTGCCCCAGTGGACCCACGGTTTCATCCGCTTCCAACCATAGAGGAACAGGCCGATGGCCACCGCTTCGAGGAAGAACGCCGTGCCTTCCCACGAGAAAGGCATGCCGATGATCGGTCCGGCGTGCGCCATGAAGCCCGGCCACAGCAACCCGAGCTCGAACGACAGCACCGTGCCGGACACCGCGCCGACCGCGAACAGGATCGCCACCCCCTTCATCCACATGCGGGTCAACTCCAGATAGATCGTCTCGCCGCGCTTCAGGTAGAGGTAATGCGCCGCCGACATCAGGAATGGCATCGTCATCCCGATCGCCGCGAAAATGATGTGGAAGCCGAGCGAAAAGGCCATCGTCGCCCGCGCCGCCGTGAGGTCGTCCATGACGGACAGGGTAGGCGGATGGGGCGGACGGGCAACCCGCATTCCGCCGCACGGGCGGGAAGGGGGCGCCACGGCATGCCGCGATGACGCTTTTGTCACCGGGGATGCGTGTTTTTACCCGTGAGACATCTTGCGTCCGCCACGTTTTTTTGTCATCCAGCCTAGCAGCTGAAAGCGTGCCGCTGCAGAGGGACGCCCAGGCCGCGTTTCGACGAGATCGAGCTCATCACACATTCCGGGGGGAACTGGGTGTTGGGCCGGTCGGAAGATTCGCAACCAGAAGGGCGCGGATTCGTTTGAGGATCCGCGCCCTTCTCACGTCCGGCTCCGGCGGCGGGTCACCGGTGCTCGCCGCGCATTGCTGCTTTACGTCGCGTGGATCTCGCGGACGTTCGAGGATGTCCTTTCGCATCCATCTGGAGCTCGCCTACCGGGTCCTGAAGCCCAGCACGGTGCTGTTCAACTTCCACGTGCTTTCCACGCCGAACCAACGGCTCTCCGGCGAGTCGCTGCGGACGACCCCGGGCATCGACTGCGAGTGCTTTCCCTACGGTGCCGGCGAGAACCGCTACGTCCGCATCGGCACGGGCAATCTCGCGGAATTGCAGCTCACCTACGACGTCACCGTGGTGACCAACCCCGGCTCGCGGCGCATCCAGGACATCGGCACCGTTCCGATCGCCGGGCTCAACCGCAGCGCGCTGCCGTATTTGTTTCCGAGCCGCTACTGCCAGTCCGACCGTCTCGGGCGCTTCGCCGAGCGGCAGTTCGGCCACCTTTCCCATCCGCTGGCGCAGGCCGCGGCGGTGGCCGACTGGGTGTTCGAGAACGTCGAATACGTCGCGGGCATCAGCGATGCCACCACGTCGGCCTGTGACACGCTGATCCAGCGCGCCGGTGTTTGCCGGGACTTCGCCCACCTCGGCATCGCCCTGTGTCGCGCGCTTTCGATTCCGAGCCGCTATTTCGCCGGCTACGCCTGCCGGCTGGAGCCTGCGGACTTCCACGCCTGCTTCGAAGTCTGCGTGGGGAACGAGTGGTATGTGTTCGACCCCACCCGCCGGGCGCCGCTGAACGGGCTGGTGTGCATCGCCACCGGGCGCGATGCGGCCGACGCGTCGTTCGCCACGATCTTCGGGTCGATGGAGATGCAATCGATGGCCGTGTCGTGCAAGTCGGAGCGATTCCAGCCGCTCGAGCCCGGCATGCTGAAGGGCAAGGCCATCCTCCTCGAGCCATGATCGCGAACGCCGAAAGCCACCTCCTGTGCATCCGGCACGTCACGCACTACCGCTATGCGTTTCCGGTCACCTTCGAGCCGCACCGCCTCGTGCTGCGCCCGCGCGAGGGGCACGACCTGCGGGTCGAGGAGCTCCGGCTCGAGCTCACCCCGGCCGCCGAGCTCGTCTGGACCCGCGACATTTTCGGCAACACGGTGACCCGCGCCAACTTCCGCGAACCGGCCACCGAGCTGATGATTTCGTCCGAAGTGATCGTCCGCCGGTTCTTCGCGCCCGACTCGCCGCCGCACGCCGACCACAGCCTGAGCCCGTATCCGCTGGAATACGATCCGCTCGAGCGGGGGATCGTCGCCGGCTACCGCGCGCCGGTTTATGCCGAGGAAGCCGACGCCCTGCGCCGCTGGATCGGCGGGCTGCCGAATCCACGCGATTTCCCGAGCGCCGAGTGCTTCGTGCTGCGCTGCGCGGAGATCATTCACGAGACGATCCGTTACCAGCGACGCGAGGAAAAAGGCGTCCAGTCGCCGGACACCACCTTGTCGCTGGGCAGCGGCTCCTGCCGCGACATGGCCACCCTGATGATGGAGGCGCTCCGCCACCTCGGCATCGCGACGCGCTTCGCCAGCGGCTACCTCGATTGCCCCGCCACCCGGGCGGCGCGCGGGTCGACCCACGCCTGGGCCGAAGTCTACTTCCCGCAGCTCGGCTGGCGCGGCTTCGATCCGACCACCGGCAAGGCCTGCGACCACCGCCACATCGTCACCGGCACCAGCTACCACCCGCGCGGCGTGATGCCGGTGAGCGGCCGGTTCAACGGTCCGGCCAACGCATTCATGCAGCTCACCGTCGGCGTGGAGTTTTCGACGCCCGACGGCTGATGGGCTGGATGAAAACACTTCATCGCCGGCCGGCGGAGCCGCTTGCCGGGCGGGCGGGGAGCCGCCACATTTCCGGCATGATCGCATTGCCCGCCTGCGTCCGCCTGACCCATCCCGCGGAAAACTACCCGGTTCTGGAAATCGACCACCCGACCTGCACCGCCAAGGTCGCGCTCCACGGCGCGCACGTCATGGAGTGGCAGCCGGCCGGGCAGGCGCCGGTACTTTATTGCAGCCCGGAGGCGGTGCTGCGCGAGGGCAAGGCGATCCGCGGCGGCATCCCGGTCTGCTGGCCGTGGTTCAACGCCCATCCGACCGACGCGACCAAGCCCGCCCACGGCATCGCCCGCGGCCGGTTCTGGGAACTCACCGGCTGCCGCGACGAGGGCGAATCAGTCGAGCTCCGCTTCGAACTGAAGGCGGATGCCGCCACCCGCGCGATCTGGGATCAGGAGTTCCACGCCATCGTCGAGGTCCGCCTTGGCGCCGAACTCCACGTTTCCCTGACCTCGCAAAACACCGGCGCGGAGCCGTTCCAGGAAACCGGCGCGCTCCACACCTACCTGGCGGTGGGCGAGATCGCCGACGTCGAGGCGACCGGCCTGGAGGGCGCGGGCTTCGTCGAAACCGCCGCCGGCCGCCGCGAATCCGCGGTGCAGGACGGCCCGGTCCGGATCGCCGGCGAGGTCGACCGCATCTACGCCTCCACCGCCACCGTCGCGGTGAAGGACGGCGCACGCACGATCCTCGTCCACAAGCACGGCAGCGCCTCGACCGTGGTCTGGAACCCCGGCCCGGAAAAGGCCGCCAAGCTCGGCGACATGCCGGCGGACGACTACCACCGTTTCCTCTGCGTCGAGGCGGCGAACACCGCCGGCGCCGAGGTGACCGTCGCCCCCGGCGCGCACCACGTGCTGCGCACCCGCATCGCGCTGCGCTAACGTCGCTTGCGGGGGACGGATCGAAATGGTAAGCGCCGCATTCACCATGCGGCGTTCCATCGTTCCTCTCGCAGCTTGCTGTCTGGCCGTGCTGGCGGCCGGGCGAGCGCATGCGCTGGACATCCGGAACTACTCGGCCGCTCGCCACGACCGCTTCACCGGGTTCCCCGGAGCCCCGGTGCTGAACACCGGCTCGTGGTTCAACGGCGGTTTCTACACCGGCGTCGGCTGGTCGGTGGCCGAGCCGAACCGCCAGTTCGCCCTCGTCTCGCCGCGCCATTTCGTGCTGCCGAGCCACTGGGGCGTCACCGCCGGCACCCAGCTTCGTTTCCTCGGGTCGGACGGCCAGCTCCACACCTACACGGTCGATTCCACCACCCAGATCAGCGAAAACGGCACGCCCACCGACCTCACGCTCGGACGGCTCGCGCAAATCGTGCCGCAGGCAGACGGCGTGGCGCCGCTGCCGTATCTCCGGTTCAATAACGAATTCCAATACTGGAATAAGGCGCTCCAGGTGTTCGGGTTCAACGCACGGGTCGGAGCGGGCACTATCTCCGCCATCGGCAATGTCGATCTCGGCAACGGCACGATTTCCCGGATGTACCGCTTCGATTACACGATTGCGGCCGGCGGTCAGGACGACTGCTATTTCGTCACGGGCGACTCCGGCAGTCCGTCGTGCGTCATCGCGGCCAACGGCAAACCCGCGCTGACCGGCACACACTCGGCGGTCGATACCGTCAGTAGCCTCACGTTTTATTACAATTACGACACCTTCGTCCCGCATTACGTCGCGCAACTCAACGCGCTGATGGCGTCGGACGGCTGGCAGATGGCCCCGTCCGACGCCGCGGCGAACACGTTGACCTGCTCGGCCGCCACTAGCCCGGCGACGCTGCGGCAGGCGAACGCGGGCAGCGCGACCTTCACGGTGCAGAACGCGGCCAACGCGGCGAACAACCTGCGCGTCAGCCTGACGTTTCCCTCGGGCCAGGGACCGGCGTCGTTCACCGCCGACGGCTGGTACGCCGATCAAACCGGACCGCTGACGTGGTCGTTTCACAAACCGACCCAGGCGGCCAACAGCAGCGCCACGCTTACCGCGAACTGGTCATCCCTTCCTGCCGTGGCCTCGCTGCCGGTCCAGATGACGACCCAGAGCGACGGCAGCGCGGCGGCCGCCACCACGTTCACGTTCTCTCCCGCGCCGTCTTTCGCCGCCTGGGGCGCCGGGCTGGCTTCGGCCGGCCCGACCGACGACCCGGACGGCGACGGCCTGAACAACGCGCAAGAATACGCCTTCGGGGGCGACCCGCAGAGCGGCGGCAGCCTGAACGCCTCCGGGCTGGCCGCGAAGCCGGTGCTCGTGGCCGCCGACAGCGGGCACGTCCAGCTGCGCTATCCGGTGCGCACCGACGCGTCAGCACGCGGCCTCTGGTACAAGCCGGAATACTCGCAAACGCTCGCCAACGACTGGACCGAGACCGCTCCTGCCGGAACCACGGTGTCTTATGCCGCGTATTCGCCCGCCGTGGCGGGCTTCACCGAGGCGCTCGTCACCGTGCCGGTGGTGGCGGGCAGGCAGTTCGTGCGGGTGAAGGTGCTGTTGGACGAAAGCTCCGCCGGCATGACCGTGCCGTAGGGCGGATCGAGGCGGATTTGCCGTGTCCGACCCGGTCTGGGACCCGGAATGTCCTCTTATGGCCGAAAATGTCGCATGATTTGCAGCATTGTGGCATAAAAGCGGCATGGGATGCCTTGCTCCACCCGTGGAGCTCGTATAAATCTCGTAGTTGCGATGAAGCCCCTTGCATTCCCTGTGCTGGGCATCCTGGCAGCCTTGCTGCCGGTTGCGTCACAAGCGTTGGACATCCGTGGCTACACCCCGGAACGCCACGACCGGTTCACCGGTTTCCCCACCGCGCCCGCGGTCAATTCGGGCGCCTGGTTCGATTCCTCCGCCTATTCGGCCGTCGGATGGTCGGTGTCCGACCCTCGTCGCCAGTTCGCCCTGGTGTCGCCGCGCCACTTCCTGTCGGCGAGCCACTGGCCGCTGAGTCCGGGAGAGGTGATTTCCTTCCTCGCGCCGGACGGACAGATCGTGTCCAGAACCATCGAATCCACCACGGTCGTGAACCGGGATGGCCACGGCACCGATCTGACGCTGGGCCGGTTCACCGAGGAAATCCCGGCGGCGACGGGGATACTGCCGTTCCCTTACCTGCGCTTCGCCACGGAAGCCGAATACAATGGACATCCGTTGCAGGTTTTCGGCTTCAACGCGAAGGTCGGCGGCGCGACGTTCGTCGGCTTTTCGGGGCTGGACGTCGGGACCGGTTCCACCCGCATGATCTGGTACACCTACGACGCCGAGGCGACCGGCCAGGACGATTGCCACTTCGCCGTCGGCGACTCCAACAGCCCGACGTTCGGGACGATGAACGGCAAGCCGGCGCTGGTCGGCCTGCACAGCGCGCTGATCGTCAGCAGCGACAGCCGTTACTACTACAACTACGACATCGCGGTGCCCTGGTACGTCCCGCAGCTCGACGCGCTGTTGGCGGCGGACGGCTGGCGGATGATCCCGTCCGACCAGCCACCGACCACCCTCAGCGTGGCGGCCGACGTGCCGACCAACGCGATGATCAAGGGCCAGCCTGGCAGCGCGACTTTCATCGTGGCAAACCCCGCCGCGGCCGGGGACGGCAATTTGACCGTGACGCTGGAATTCCCGGTCGGTGCCGAGCCGGCCTCGGTGACGGGCGTCGGCTGGGTGACGATCCAAAACGGACCGCAAATCTGGACGTTCCGCCGCCAGACGCTGGACGCGCAATCGAGCGCGACGCTGACGGCCAGCTGGCCGGTGGTGCCTAGTGTCTCGGCGTTCGAAGTGTTCGCCACCACGGACAGCGACGGCGATCAGTCGCGAACCACCGTTCTGACCCTCTCGCCTCAGGCGAAGAAGGGCAAAGGCGGCCGCCACTGAGCGTTTCTTGAGCGGACGTGCCGTTGCTCGGGTCCGGCGGGCCCGTGCAGCGGCGACTTGCGCAACCCGCTTGAATCGGGTTGTCTGAGGGGACTTTTGTAATGACTGGTCTCCTACCCGCCTTGTTGGGCGTGCTGATTCTCCTGTTCGTCTGCGGCTTGCTCTCGATGATCGAGATCGCGCTGGTGCTGTTCCGCGAGTCGCGCCTCCTGCCGTCGCAGGACGATGACGACGCCCGCGGGCTGGTGCGCGCGCCGGATGCCGCGCTTTCCCTGATCCAGGGCGGCATCACGCTGGCGGGCGTGGCGGCGGGCGCGCTGGCGGCGGATGGCTTGACCGCGCCAGCGGCGGCGTGGCTACGCGCGGCGACCGGCTGGGGCGGTTGGCTGGAGGCGGTGTTGTTTCCCTCGGCCCTGATTCTGGTGACGCTCGCGCTGATTCTGTTCGGCGAGCTTTTGCCGAAACGCGTCGGCCTGGCCTATCCGGAAACGGTGGTGCGGGTGTTCGCCCGGCCCCTGACCGCGCTGGGGATCCTCGCCGGGCCGATCGTGCGCGGGCTCGACCGCCTCGCGGACGCGCTGGCGGGGCTGCTGCACCTGCGCGCGGCGGCACCCGAGACGGTGAGCGAGGACGAGTTGAAACTGCTGGTCCGCGAGGGCGGCCGCAGCGGTGCGTTGTTACCGGAGGAGTCGGAGATGGTGGAGGCCGTGCTCGGCTTGGACCGTTTGCGCGTGCGCGAGCTGATGACGCCGCGTAACGACATCGTCTGGCTGGACGCGGAGCTGCCGGCCGAGCGCTGGCTCGACCACCTGCTGGCCAGCGGCCACTCGCACCTGCCGATGTTCCGCAACCGCCGGGACAACCTGCTCGGTGTGATCGCGCTGCGCGACGTGTTCGCCGCCCTCCGCGCCGGGCAATCGCCCGCCGACCTGCGGACGCTGGCGAAGCCGCCGCTGCTGGTGCCGCCGACCCAGCCGGTGTTGAAGCTGCTCGACACCTTCCGCTACGCCAACGCCACCTTCGCAGTGGTCGCCGACGAATTCGGCGGCATCACCGGGGTGGTCACGCTTCACGACGCGATCCAGGCGATCGTCGGTGATTTCCAGGACACCGCCTCCGCCTCCGACGAAATGGTCGAGCGCGCCGACGGGTCGTGGCTGGTGGATGCCTCGGTCCACCCGGACGAATTCTCCATCCAGTTCCCCGGTTTCCCCTTCGCCCCGCCGGAGGACCGCGACTACGTGACGATGAACGGCTACATCCTCCATCACCTCGGGCGCATCCCGGTGACGGGCGAAACCTTCGAGGCGGGCGGCTACCGGATCGAAGTGATCGATCTCGACCGCCACCGCGTCGACAAGATGCTGGTGAGTAAAGCGGAGAGCAAAGAGCGGAGAGCGGAGAGTTGAGCGCCCGGAGTGGAGGGATTGCTCATCTTGCTCCGTGCTCTTCGCTCCCGGTTCTTCGCTCCCGGTTCTTCGCTCCCGGTTCTTCGCTTTTAAGGCTCGACCCGCACGCGGTCGCCGAGCTTCGTCAGCGTGTAGAGCTTCTGGGCGTTGCCGGAGGGCACCCGGATGCAGCCGTGCGACGCCGGGTAGCCGGGGACGTTGCCCTCGTGCAGGCCGAAGTCGCCGCAGCTCAGGCGCTGGAAAAACGGCATCTTGGCCGGATAGAGCGTCGATTTCCAATCGCGGTGCTTGCTGGTGATGACATACACGCCGGGCGGCGTGCTGAAGCCGGTGCGGCCGGTCGAGACCGCGGTGGAAAAGATCTCCTCGCCCTGCGTGCCGAGCACCCGGGCGCGCTGCGCGCTCAGGCTGACAATGATCTGCCGCTCCTCGCGATGCGGGTCCTGCCCGAGCAGCACGCGCATCATCGGCACGTCCTGCTCGCTGGAGGCGAAATTGATCGGCCAATAGCGGATCTTGTGGGTGGTGACGTCGATTTTCGCCCCGGCGGCGATCAGAAGCCGGGCGATCCGGACGTCGCCGGTCGAGGCGGCGAGCATCAGCGGCGTGACGTTGCGGTCGTTGCGCAGCACCCAGCGCATGGTTTTGGTGCGGACGTGGCGGAGGAAATCCGGCTGCGCCGGCGTGGCGCACGGGAGGTTCGGGTCGGCCCCGCGGGCGAACAGGCGCGGCAGCGCGTCATGCCGCCGCAGCGCGACCGCCAGCACCAGCGGCGATTGCCCTTCTCCGCCGCGCAGGAACGGGTGGGCGCCCTTGGCGAGCAAAAGGGCGACCAGCTCGTCGTCCCCCGCGCGGATCGCCGCACACAGCGGCGTGTCGAGCCATGGCGCGCGCGATGGATTCGGCGGCACGCCGTCCGCCAGCAGCAACGCGGCGAGACCGCGATCACCCGCCCGGCAGGCGTGATACAAAGCGTCTCCCGCCGGTGCGCCAGCCTCCAGCAAAGCGTCCGACAGGATCGGCTGCCGGTTCCGCACCGCCCATTCGACCGGCAGCATTCCATGTTCATCCGCCGCCGCGGGATCGGCCCCCAGCCGCAGGTACGTTTTCAACGCCGCGGCATCGCGTCGCACGAGCGCCCGCCACAGCGATTGCCGCCAGGCCTCGCGTCCCGCCCGCGCGCCGTAGCCGGCCAGTTCTTCCGCCAATGTGAGATCGCGCTCCGCGAGCGCGCGCTCCAGCGGCGCGACGCCCGAGGCGTCCGGTAAATTGAAATCCGCGCCCGCGCCGGCCAGCAGCCGGCGTTCTTCCGGTCGCCCGGCGGCCAGCGACACATGCACCGGCGTCTCGCCCGTGGCGTCGCGGAGATTCGGATCGGCGCCGTGGCGCAGCAGCTCGGCGAGCAATTCGGGCCGGTGCTGCCGCAGCGCGAGCACCAGCAGGGGCGTGCCGTCGGGGGCCGTTTGACGGACGTCCGCGCCGCGGGCGAGCGCCAGCCGGATCAGTTCCGGGTGCCGGTTCCGGATCGCCCAGGAAAGCACCCCTTCGCCGTCCGGCAGCGTGCCGTTCACGGCCGTCCCCGGCGGCAGCAGGCGTTCGATGCCCGCCGGTTCGTCCGCGACCGCGCCTTCGGCGGCCGGTTTTTCCCCATCCGGTGGCGTCTGCCGCGTCTTGTCGCGCGGCGGCTGGCAAGAAAACGACGCTCCCGCCGCGATCAGCAGCGGGAGCGCGCGAAACCGAAAAATTCGGGAGCGCTTGCCCACGGGGGTAACGTATCAACCGTCGCCCGCGATTCAAGAACTCCCTGATGCCGGAGCAGTTATGCCACAAGCGCCTTCAGGCGGCGGCAGACTTCCTCGACGTTCGCCCGCGAGTTGAAGGCGGAAATGCGGAACCAGCCTTCGCCCGCCGCGCCGAAGCCGGAACCGGGCGTGATGACGACCTGCGCCTCGTTGAGCATCTTGTCGAACATGTCCCACGAGCCGAGACCCGCCGGGCAGCCGACCCAGACGTAAGGCGCGTTTTCGCCGCCGAACACCTGCAGACAGAGCGATTGCGCCGTTTCGCGCAGCAGCTTGGCGTTGCCCATGTAGTGCGAGATCAACGCGGAAACCTGCTCCTTGCCCTCGGGCGAAAACACCGCCGCGGCGGCTTTCTGCACCGGGTAGCTCGCGCCGTTGAACTTCGTGCTGTGACGGCGGCTCCAAAGGCGATGAAGGGGGATCCGTTCGCCCGACTCGGTTTTGCCGGTGACGGTCTTCGGAATGACGACGTAAGCGCAGCGGACGCCGGTGAAACCGCCGTTTTTCGAGAACGAACGGAACTCGATCGCCACGTCGCGCGCGCCTTCGATTTCAAAGATGGAGCGCGGGATCGCCGGGTCTTGGATGAACGCCTCGTAGGCGGCGTCGAACAGGATGATCGTGTCGTTTTCCTTCGCGTAATTCACCCAGGCTTCGAGCTGCGCGCGGGTGGCCACGGCGCCGGTCGGGTTGTTCGGGAAGCAGAGGTAGACGAGGTCGAGCTTCTCGGCCGGCGGCGCGGCGACGAAGCCATTGGCGGCGTTGCATTCGAGATAGACCAGGCCTTCATAGGCGCCCTTTTCATCGCCGTCGCCGGTGTTGCCGGCCATCACGTTGGTGTCGACGTAGACCGGGTACACCGGGTCGGTGATGCCGGTGCGGTTGCCCTTGCCGAAGATGTCGAGGATGTTGCCGGTGTCGCACTTCGAGCCGTCGGAGATGAACACCTCGTCAGCCTCGATGCCGAGGTTCGCGAACTGGTTTTCCACGATCGCCTGGCGGAGGAACTCGTAGCCCTGCTCCGGGCCGTAGCCGTGGAAGGTGTCGCGGCTGGCGAGCTCATCGACGCCCTCGTGCATCGCCTTCACCACGGCCGGCGGGAGGGCTTCGGTCACGTCGCCGATGCCGCAGCGGATGATGCGGGCCGCCTTGTCCGGGTTCGCCTCGGAAAACGCCTTCACGCGTCGCGCGATCTCGGGAAACAGGTATCCGGCTTTGAGTTTCAGGAAATTGGAATTGATCGTGGCCATGGCGGCGGTCCCTTTAGCCGCCCCGGCAGGCCTGGGCAAGAGCCGAGGTGAGGGGCGAAAGGTGGCGCGGTTTTGCCGAAACCGCTTCGCAAGCCCTGACGGCCACCCTGAAGACGGACGGCAATCGAAGCCTTCGATTCACTCCTGCGAACTCTGTCGCCTAATCGACTTCGAAGCCGCCTCGGCGAGGCGGCGCCACCTCAAAACGGTGTTCGCGCGCGGCAGGCTGTATGCGATCGGCTGCGCCACGCGATCGCCGCCGCCATCGCTGTGCCTAGCGCGATGAGCTGGTAGCCGGACAGGCCGCCGAACGGCTTCGGCGTGGCGCGCAGGAATTCGTGGGCGAAGCGGAACAGTCCGTAGGCGATCAGATAGAGGTGGAAATGCTGGCCGGGCAGGCGCTTTGTCCGCCGCAGCCAGAGCAATCCCGCCAACGCCGAGAGTTGGAAACCGATCTCGACCGGCACCGCGGGCCAAACGCCGGGCGAACAGGCGATGCCTTGGCAACACCCCGCCTTGAGGCAGCCGAGCCGGCCCATGACGAGCGCGGGCGGCAGCAGCAGGGCGAAGCGGTCGCCGGTGGTTTCGCGGTAGCCGAGCGTCTTCTTCGCCAGCTCGACTCCGATCCAGCCGCCGGGCAGCGCGCCCATCACCGATTTGCCCGAAAGCCAGATGAGCCAGCGGTTCGGATCGCCCGCATGCAACCAACCTTCCGCCAGCAGGAACGCGAGCTTCGCCCCGGCGAACGCGCCGACCAGTCCGCCGAAGTAGATCAGCGCCACCCGGCCGTCCTTCTTCGACTCGCGGAACCAATACACCGCTCCCCACGCCAGCCCGGCGAGGAGCATGAGGGAGTAGAACGGTGAGCCGGAGGGTTGGGGCATGGTCTGTGTGGCTATTTTGCCCGCCTATCAAGGACTCAAATGGCGTCAGAGCTTCAGAAAGCAGACTGCGACCGCCGAGGTTCCGGCGACGATGGGCACGATTAGGGTCTGCATCACACAGAACCAAAGAGTCCAGACCGCCATTTCTCTCCAATGCCCAGCTAGCGGGCGTTCGACTTTAAAGAGCGACCAGATCCAACCTGTCATCCCCATAAGGACGAGAGTGGAAATGATCCAAAGAGGTGCTCGATCCACGATTTGGTCCGGCCACAGATATATGCGAGGAGGAATACGACCGCCGAACCAAACTGCCAACGTGGCATAGGCGGAAGGCGATAACCACAGGATCGTGCGCAGCCAGCCTTCAGCCCTGGTCATGGGAGGTCGCTTGCTCATGATGGGACGTTCGAATAATACCGGCAGAACGAATCGAGCTTCCCGTCGGGCCGGATGACGTGGGTGCAGCAGCGGTCGATGCGGTCCTCGTCCCAGCTCCAGGCGTCCATGAACGGCTTGATGAACAGGCGGAAGGCGTCCTTTTCCTTCATCTCGAAGCGGTGCAGGATTTCGCCCAGCTCGGTGTTCTCGCAGCCGCACTGGATCAGGTCGGCCAGCTCGTAGCGCACCTTGTCGCGCAAGAAGCCCTGCACGCTGGCGAAGTCGATGAACTCCGAAATGCTCCGAACCCCGATCGGCGTGCGCAGCAGGTAACCAATCGTCGCGCAATTCGGATCGCCGCAGGGAAGGGGAGTGAAGTCCTCGAACCGCAGGCGACCGGCGGATTGCTCGACCGTGCCCAGAATGATGTCGGCCGTATTGAGCCGTGGTGATTCGCCCACCAACGAGCGACCGCTGCCGAACATCGGTTGGAAGGATACGCCGCGGCAGGTCTGGTAACGAAGCCCGGTTTCCACCGTGTCCCAAAGATGCGGCAGGTTGTCCGGAATCACCGTCATGGCGAGGGTGAAGGGAATGCCTTCGCGTTCGCAGCGCTCCATCGCGAGACGCTTCAGTTCGCGGAGATCTCCGCCGCGCAATTCCTTCTGACCGGCCTCCTGGGGGCCGTCGAATTGCAGGTAGAGCTGGAAATGGCCGCGTCGCGCGCGTTTGCCGAGTTCTTCGAGAAACGCATCCTCCTTGGCGATCCGCACGCCGTTGGTGTTCACCAGGCAGTAATCGATGCCGGGTTCCGCGTGAATCCAATCGAGCAACTCGAAGAACTCCGGGTGCAACGTCGGTTCGCCACCGGAAAGCTGGAGAATCTCCAGTTTGCCCTTCCGTTCGATCACGCCGCGGATCCGGGTTTGCAGCGAGTCGAGCGAATGCGCCTTCAGTTTCCCGCCCGCCGCACCGACGGGCGAATCGGCGAAGCACGTCGGGCAGGCGAGGTTGCAGGAATCGACGATCTCGATCAGCGCGAGGCAGGTCGACAGCACCTCGACCGCGTTGCTTTTGACCGCGGCGTTTCTGCCCAATGTCCCCGCTCTGCCATTTGGATCGGCCGAGCACGCGCAACCTGCGCCGCACGCATTCGACGGATCGCCCTGTGCCAGCCAGTAGAAGCGCGCGTCGCTCGAAATGCAGGCGTCATGCGTGCCATGTTCCTCGCAAGTGCGGGTGAGATACACCTTCGACGGCGTGCCGGACGTTTTCCAAACCTCCGCCGGAGCGGATCGCTGGCAAACGGGACAGCGCGACGTGGTGTGCTTGAGGGTTTGTTTGAGAGAGGGGAGGAGCATCGGCTTAATTCACAAAAAGAAGGCAAGACCCGAACCAAACCGCGAGACCGATCACCGCTTCTCCCATGAAATAACCTAGACTGACCAAAACCAGCGACGTGCCCCGGTAGCGATGACGCATGAAGCGGGAAAAGTTCACCGCACAAACGATCAGAACGAAAAGCCCGATGACCGGCACGATCAGAAACCCCTCACCATATCCGCCCTTTAAACCACTCAGGCCGATGACGAGGTTGATCAAGAGCATCAATCCAAGCGGCGTCAAAAGCAGCATCCAAAGCCGTCCGCGCGGCACGGGTTCCGGCGTCTCGATTTGCGAAGGAGGTTGGTAGGGATCCATCAATCTCTGTTGTTAGCAGGACGGCGCGGCCTTGCAAAGGGCTCTCAAAATCACAGGAAGTCACGAAGAGGCGAGATAGGCGGTGAAACAGGCACGGTTCGGAAGGTGGCGCGGTTTCGCCGAAACCGCTTCGAAGTGATCGAGCGACAGAGTGAGCCCAGACGCTCGAAGCCTTCGTTCGCTCGCAAGAACTCTGTTGCGTCACCGGCTCCGAAGCCGCCTCGGCGAGGCGGCACCACCATCCGCCTCTACCTCAACTCCGCTTTCAAAAACGGCGCGGTGCGGGATTGCTTCGATTTGGCGACCTGTTCGGGCGTGCCCTGGGCCACGATGGTGCCGCCATTTTCACCGGCTTCGGGACCGAGGTCGATGACGTGGTCGGCTTCGGCGGCGACGGCCATGTGATGTTCGATGACGACGACGGTATGACCCTCGTCGACCAAGCGGTGCAGCACGTCGATCAAGCGCCTCACGTCTTCCGAGTGCAGGCCGACGGTCGGCTCTTCGATCAGGTAGAGATTGCGCGGTCGGTCGCCGACTTCACGCAACTGCTGCTTCATCGAACGCCCGCGGGCGATTTCCGAGACGAGCTTGATGCGTTGCGCTTCGCCGCCGGACAGGGTGGGCGACGGCTGGCCGAGCTGGAGGTAGCCGAGGCCGGTGTCGGCCATCAGCTTCAGCGGCCGGGCGATGCGCGGCTGCGATTCGAAGAACACGGCGGCTTCATCGATCGTCATCGCCAGCACGTCGCCGATGTTCTTGTCGCGGAACGTTACTTCCAGCGTTGCGGGATTGTAGCGCGCGCCGTTGCAGGATTCGCAGTGGACCCAGGTCGGCGGCAGGAACTCCATTTCCAGCTTCACCCGGCCGTTGCCGCCGCATTCGGCGCAGCGGCCGCCTTCGGTGTTGAACGAAAAGCGCGAGGTGTCGAAACCGCGCAACCGCGCCTCGGGCATCTGGGCGAACAGCGCGCGGATGTCATCGAAGACCTTCACATACGTTGCCGGGCACGAGCGCGAGGTCTTGCCGATGGGCGATTGGTCGACTTCGTAGACGTTGGCGATGCGCTCGAAGCCGGTGGCCTTCGTCCAATTGCGGATTGCGGACTTCGGATTGCGGACTTTGGAAACCTTCGCGCGGACGGCATCGGCCAGGCAGGCGTGCATCAGCGTCGATTTGCCCGAGCCGGAGATGCCGGTGAGAACGGTGAGGCGGGCGAGGGGCACCCATAGCTCGACGTCCTTGAGGTTGTTCGCCCGGCAGCCGGTGACGACGAGGTGCGGATGATCGCCCGGAATCGCCCGCCGTTCGCCCCGGCTCGGATGCGCCATCAGATCGGTCAACGCCCGCCAGGTCGGGGAGTTTGCGAACTTCTTTTCTTCCCTGGCCCCTGGCCCCTGACCACTGGCCCCTCCGGGCGGCTTGCCTTGGTAAACCACTTCACCTCCCAAACGCCCGGCACCGGGACCGAGATCGATCAGGTGATCCGCCCGCGCGATGGTGTCCTCGTCGTGCTCGACGACGAGCAGCGAGTTGCCCTTGTCGCGCAGCGAAACGAGCGTGTCGAGCAAGGCTGCGTTGTCGCGCGGGTGCAGGCCGATGGTCGGCTCGTCGAGGACGTACAGCACGCCCCGTAGATTGCTGCCGAGCTGGGCGGCCAGCCGGATGCGCTGGCTTTCGCCGCCGCTCAGGGTTTTCGCCGAGCGGTCGAGCTGGAGGTAGCCGAGGCCGACCTCCTGCAGGAACGCGAGCCGTTGGCGGATCTCTGGCAGGATGTCGCGGGCAATCAGCTGCTCGCGATCGCCGGTGAAGTCGAGCTTGGCGAAATGCTTCGCTGCCTGGTCGATGCCGAGCCGCGAGAGCTCGCGCACCGGCACGCCCTGGAGGTGGACGGCGGAAGCGTCGCGGTTGAGCCGCGTGCCATGGCAAGCCGGGCATTCGACGAGCTCCTCGTCGTCCATCCGCTCGATCGCGCGGTCGGCGTCGAGTTCGGCTTCGAGCACCGAATCGAATTTCGAGGTGTCGAGCGTGCGGCGTTTTTTCGGCACCAAGCCGTGGCCGCGGCAGGACGGGCACCAGCCGTGCGGCGAGTTGAACGAGAACAGGCGCGGGTCGAGGTCGTCGAACGAGCGGTGGCAGCACGGACAGCTCGCCTCGGAGGAGAGCAGGACGAACTTTTTATCGGGCGTGAACAGGCGGATCACGCCTTTGCCGAGGTCGAGCGCTCTTTCGAGCGAGTTTGCTAGGTTCAAGTTTTCAGTGTTCAGAGAAGAGGCATTGGCAGCCTTTTTCTTGCTGAAAACTGAACACTGAAAACTCGCAACTTCCACATCGATGTCGTGCTCCTTGAAGCGTTCGAGGCGGGTGAAGCCTTCGGCATCGCGGAATTTTCCATCGACGAGAAGTTTCGTATAACCGTGCTTGAGCGCCCACTCGGCGACTTCGGTGTGGAAGCCTTTGCGCGCGCGGATGAGCGGCGCGAGGAGGGAAACCGGGCCTTGCTTCAGGTAACCGCGGATCGTGTTTTCGATGGCGGCGAGCGATTGCTTTTCGACCGGCACCTGGCAGTCCGGGCAGTGCTGGACGCCGAGCTTGGCGTAGAGCAGGCGGATGAAGTTCCACAGCTCGGTGACGGTCGCGACGGTCGATTTCCCGCCGCCCTGGGAGACGCGCTGCTCGATGGCGACGGTCGGCGGTAGCCCGGCGAGGCGGTCGATTTCCGGTTTCTCCAGCTGCTCGGCGAACTGCCGGGCGTAGGCCGACATCGAGTCGAGGAAGCGGCGCTGGCCTTCGGCGAACAGGATGTCGAAGGCGAGGGTCGATTTGCCCGAGCCGGACAGGCCGGAGATGACGACGAACTGGTCGCGCGGGATTTCCAGTGAGACGTTCTTCAGGTTGTGATGGCGGGCGCCGGAGAGGGAGATCGATTGCGGATTGGCGATGGTGGATTGCGGATTGGAAGAGGGGCGAGTTTGGAAACTCGCGGTCCCGGCGGAGGCCGCACCGGCGAGGAGGGGCTTGAGGAAGCGGGCGGTTTCGGTGCCGAGGGTGGCGATGTGCTCGGGCGGGCCTTCGCCGACGAGCCGGCCGCCGTTCGCCCCGGCTTCGGGGCCGAGGTCGAGGATCCAGTCGGCGGATTTGATGACGTCGAGGTTGTGCTCGATCACGAGCAGCGAGTGGCCGGCGTCGACGAGGCGCTGGAACACGCCGAGCAGGCGCTCGATGTCGGTGAAATGCAGGCCGGTGGTGGGCTCATCGAGGATCAGCAGCTTGGAGGCGGCAGCGGAGAGCGAAGAGGAAGCCGCGAGAAGCTGGCAGAGTTTGAGGCGCTGGGCCTCGCCGCCGGAAAGGGTGTTGAGCGGCTGGCCGAGGGCGAGGTAGCCGAGGCCGACGTCGACGAGCGGCTGGAGCAGGGCGACGATCTGGTTGTGACGCTTGGCAAGCGGCGCGGGCAGGCCGTCGGTTTCGGTGTAGAACGCGATCGCCTCGTCGACCGTCATTTCCAACACATCCGCGATCGATTTGCCCGCGTAGGTGAGATCGAGCGTCGACGGCTTGTAGCGGCGGCCGTTGCAGTCCGGGCAGGTGACGTAGAGGTCGGAGAGAAACTGCATTTCCACCTTCTCGAATCCCGCGCCGGCGCAGCGGTCGCAGCGGCCGTCGCCGGAGTTGAACGAGAAGAAGCCGGTCGTGAGTTCGCGCGACTTCGCGTCGTCGGTCAGGGCGAAAAGCTGGCGGATCGGATCGAACGCGCCGAGGAACACGGCGGGCGTCGAGCGCGGCGTGCGGGCGACGGGCGATTGGTCGACGAGCTCGACGCCGGCAAGGTGCTGCGTGCCGTGGAGCCCGGCCACGCGCGCGGGGTCGCCCTCGGCTTCCATCCGGAACTTGCGGGCGAGGTTCAGGTAGAGGACGTCGTGGACGAAGGTCGACTTGCCCGAACCGGAGACGCCGGTGAGGCAGCAGAACAGGCCGAGCGGCAGATCCACGTCGAGCTTCCGCAGGTTGTGGCGGGACGCGCCGCGGATCTCGAGCTTCGCCTCGCCGGGCGAACGGCGGAACTTCGGCGCCGGGATGGATTTTTTACCCGAGAGCCAAGGTAGGGTGCCGACCGTCTTCTCTTTTCTGGCCCCTGGCCCCTGACCCCTGGCCCCTCCAGCCGGATCGCCCTGATAGACCAGCTCACCCCCGAATTGCCCCGACCCCGGACCGAGGTCCACGAGGTGATCGGCGGCGTGCATGACGGCTTCCTCGTGTTCGACCACGACGAGCGTGTTGCCCTTGTCGCGCAGGCCGTGCATCACGCCGACGAGCCGGTGGATGTCCCGCGCGTGCAGGCCGACGGTCGGTTCGTCGAGGACGAAGAGGGTGCCGGTGAGCGCCGCGCCGAGGCAGGTGGTCAGGTTCACGCGCTCGATTTCACCGCCGGACAGCGTGCGCGTCTGGCGGTCGAGCGTGAGGTAGCCGAGGCCGACCTCGCCGAGGTAGCGGAGCCTCGACGTGATTTCGGTGACGACGAGGTCGAGGGAGGGATCGGGCGTGCGATTTGCGATTTGCGATTTGAGAGTTGAGAACCAGATGGAGAGGTCCGAGATGGCCATCGCCCAGAGGTCGGGCAGGGTTTTGCCGTCGATTTTGAAGCACAGCGCTTCCGGCTGGAGGCGTTTGCCGCGGCAAGCGGGGCAGGCGGTGTAGGAGCGGTAGCGGCTGAGGAAGACGCGGACGTGCATCTTGTAGGCCTTGGTTTCGAGCCAGTCGAAGAAGCCTTTGACGCCGTACCATTTGCCCTCGCGCCAGAGCTCCTCCAAGGCCTCGGCGTCGTTGAGGGAAGACGACCGCTTGTCGCCGTAATAGATCCACTCGCGGACGTCGTCGTCGAGGTCCTCCCACGGCGTGTTCACGTCGATGCGGCGCTCCTTGCAGTGCTTGAGCAGGTCGCGCTGGCATTCGTCGCCGCGTTCGCCTTGGAACGGCTTGATCGCGCCCTGCTTGATCGTGAGCGACGGATCGGGCACGGCCTTGTCGAGATCGAGGCCGATCACGCGGCCGAAGCCGCGGCAGTTCGGGCAGGCGCCGAGCGGGTTGTTGAAGGAGAACAACGCGGCGCTGGGCGGGCGCAGGGTGAAGCCGGTGGCGGGGTTCGCCCAGGTATTGGAGAAGGCTTTGGTCCGTTCGCCCGCGACCAAGGCGGCGTGGCCCTTGCCGAAGTGGAAGGCGGTTTCGAGGGCTTCGAGCAGGCGCGGGCGGTTTTCCGGCGCCACCGCGAGGCGATCCTGGAGAACGGTGAGTGGCGAGCGGAGGGCGGAGAGCGCAGAGTCAGAAGGCTCGTCGGTGCGGACGATTTTCCCGTCAATCAGGACGCGGAGGTAGCCCTGCTGGTTGAGCAGGGGGAAGAGCTCGGCGGCTGGGGTGTCCGGCGGCACGGGCACCGGGAAGGTCACCAGCACGGTTTGCCCGGCGAGGTGGGTGTCCGCCCAGGCGGCGGCGGATTCGGGCGAATCGGGCCGGATTTCCTCGCCCGTGTGCGGGTCGAAGCCGGTCGCGAGGCGGGCGAACAGGAGCTTCAGGTAGTCGTTGAGCTCGGTCAGCGTGCCGACGGTCGAGCGGGTCGTGCGGACGGAGTTCTTTTGCTCGATGGCGATGGCCGGCGGGATGCCGTCGATACGATCGACGGCCGGCTTGTCCATGCGGTCGAAGAACTGCCGGACGTAGGGCGAGAACGTCTCGACGTAGCGCCGCTGGCCTTCGGCGTAGAGCGTGTGGAAGGCGAGCGACGATTTGCCCGAGCCGGACGGGCCGGTGACGACGGTGAGTTTCCCGAGCGGGAAATCGAGGTCGAGGCCCTTCAGGTTATGCTGGCGGGCGCCGCGCACGGCGATGGCGGGCGCGGGCGAATCGGGAGCGGCTTTTTTCCGGGCGGGCACGCCGGGAAGCTAGGCGGGAATGCCGCGGCCGCCAACCCAAGCGGCGGATTTTCCGGGCGCCACGGCGGCGGCACCCGGAAAAGAGAATCAATTCTTGGGCGGTTCGGTCGTGCCGAAGACGTTCGCGGCGGGTGCCGGTGCGGCGGAGTGCGTCGCTTGCACGGGTAGCTCCGGCGTGGTGCCGGCCTGCATGTTGGCGATGAAGGGTTTGGCTTCCTTGCCTGGGGCGGCCGCCGGCTGGGTTTCGGCGGCTTTGGCTCCGCCGAGCAGGGCGGAGAGATCCACACCGCCGGGTTTTTTGATATAGACGTAAGCGCCCGCGGCGAGGAGGGCGAGGAACGCGAGCGCCTTGAGGCCGCCGTTGGACTTTTTGACGATCACCACCTGGGTGCGGGGCGCGATGTGGCGCCGCGTCGGGGCGCGGTGCTGGCTGGCGGTGGCGGGGGCTACGAGCGGGGCGGTGGGGGTGGCGACGTGCGCCGCGACCGGAATGGCGGCCGCGGGGGTGCCGATGAAGTTCGAAAGGCGGTGCAGGTCGGCGGCCATTTCGGCGGCGCTGGAGTAGCGCCGTGCCGGGGACGGATGGGTGGCCTTGAGGATGATTTCGTCGAAGCGCGGGTCGCAGCCGGCGATCGCCGAGGCCGTGCGCGGGTCCGCAGCAGGTACATTGCCGGTCAGCAGCTGGTGGAGCACCACGCCGACGGAGAAAATGTCGGCGCGGGCGTCGACCGAGTATGGGTTCGTCACCACTTCCGGCGCGGTGTAGTGCGGCGTTCCGAACACCACGCCCTGGACTCCCTCCTGGGTCTCCATGGTCCGGGCGAGGCCGAAGTCGCCGATCTTCGGATCGGCCTTCGGGGTGAGCAGGATGTTGGCCGGCTTGATGTCGCGGTGGAGGATGCCGGCCTCGTGCGCGTGGGCGAGCCCGTCGCAGATCGCGGCGATCAGGCGGGCGGACTCGCGGCCATCGACGCGGATGCCGTAGGACGCGTGGTAGAGCGATTCGCCCTCCACGTATTCCATGACGATGAAGAGCATGCCGTCGACCTCGCCGGAGTCGAACACCGAGATCAGGTTCGGATGGTTGAGTCGCGCCATGATCCTGGCTTCGGCTTGGAACTGCTCGCGGAACGCCATGTCGGCGCTGAGCTCGCGCGGCAGGATCTTGATCGCGACATGACGCTCGAGCGAAAGCTGGACCGCCTGATAGACCGCACCCATCCCGCCACAGGCGAGCAATCCGGTGATGGCGTAACCGGGAAACAGGGTGGCGAGATGCTCGGCCGAGGGGGCCTCGAAGGTGGGTGCGGCGGTTTGACTCATACGAGAAACTACGTGACCGGAATACGGCTCGCCTCACCGCCGGTCGAGCGTGAAACCGTCTCGATTGCCGTATCTTGCCGAAAAAGTGGTCCCAAAATCGGACATTGGGCTTTCGGTGAGGGACGTTGCCGTCTTGTCAGGCCGCCAAGGCCTCCCTCAGGCTGCGCGCGTGGACGAAAAAACGACGTTCCAACTCTTGGGCGAGGACGGCATCGCCCGTCTGACCGCGGCATTCTATCGCCGGGTGAAGACCGACGATTTGCTAGGGCCGATGTATCCGGCGGACGACTGGGAGGGCTCGGAGGCGCGGCTGCGGGATTTCCTGCTGTTCCGCATCGGCGGCGTGCCGCGCTATCTGGAGCAGCGCGGCCACCCGCGGCTGAAAATGCGGCACATGCCGTTCGCGATCGGCGAGGCGGAGCGCGACCGCTGGCTGGACCTGATGATCGCGGCGATGGAGGAAACCGGCGTGCCGGACGAGGCGCGGCTGTGGCTGGACGGCTTTTTCGCGCAGGTGGCGGATTTCATGCGCAACCAACATGGGTAAGAGGCGGACGGCTCAGAATTTGAATCCGGAGACGATCGCGCGCAGCCGCTCGAGCAGCTCCGGGTGCCGCCACAGGTAGTAGCCGCCGGCGGCGAGCGTCGCGAGCACAAGCAGGCGGAAGATTTTGCCGAGCGGATGGCGGCGGCGGACGATGATCGCGGCTTGGCGCGCGGCGGGGCGGCGCATCGGTGCGGAGGGATGGAAGGACGGCTGCTGGCTGTGCCCGGTCCCCACGAGCATGGGCTGCTGCTTCCTCCAAGTGTCCAGATCCCGGGCGAACGCGTGGCCGTCCGGATAGCGCAGGGACGGGTCCGGCTGGGTGGCGCGCTGCCAGATCTGGTCGAGGGCGGGATCGCCCGCGCCGACCGTTGACGGCGGCGGGGAATCCGGCTTCTGGCGTTCGCCGGTGAGCAGTTCGTAGAGGATCACGCCGACGGCGTAGAGGTCGGAGCGCGGATCGGCGGACTCCGGGTGGCGCATGACCTCGGGGGCGGTGTAGCCAGGGGTGCCCATGGCCGGGCCGGAATCGCCGGCGTCCATCGGCCGGGCGAGTCCGAAGTCGCCGATTTTCGGCTCGGCCTTGGGGGTGAGGAGGATGTTGGCCGGCTTGATGTCGCGGTGGAGGATGCCGGCGTCGTGGGCGTGGGCGAGGCCGCGGCAGACGGCGATCATCAGGTCGGCCGCTTGGTGCGGATCGACCCGCATGCCGTAGGCCGAGTGGTAGAGCGATTTCCCCGGCACATACTCCATCACGATGTAGAGCATGCCGCCGACCTCGCCGGAGTCGTAGACGGCGATCAGGTTCGGGTGGTTGAGCCGGGCCATCGCGCGGGCTTCGGTGGCGAACGACTGGCGGAAGGTTGCGTCCGCGCCGAGCTCGGGCGGGAGGATTTTGACCGCGACGTCGCGGTCGAGCGACTTCTGCCGCGCTTGATACACCGCGCCCATGCCGCCTTGGGCGATCAGGTGGTCGAAGGCGTAAGCGGGCAGCAGGGCGTTCAGGGTTTCGAGCGCCGGGGCTTCGAACGGGGCGGAGAACTCGCTCATCGGGGTTTCCGCATGGGTTAACAGCGGAAGTCCGCGGGCGCGAACGAAAAGCGGTTCAGGACAAGGGGGCGTGGTAGACCAGCCATTCCGGCAGTTTCAACGCGGCGTTGTAGAGCATATGCAGGGCGATGGCGGCCGACAACCTGCCGGTGGCGGAGTAGAGCAGCGAGCAGGCGAGGCCGAGCAGGATCAGGCTGGCCAGACCGTACGGGCTGTAGGCGTGGATCAGCGAGAAGGCGAGGGCGGAGAACAGCGCGCCGGGCATGGCACCGTAGCGGTTCGCCAAGGAGCGGAACAACACACCGCGGTAGAGAATTTCCTCGGCCAAGGGCGCGACGAGGCAGGCGGAAACGACGAGCGTCACGAGGCCGAAACCGCCCGAGTCGAGCGCGTTCAAGCCGCCGGCCGAGTCCAACCCGCCCCAATCGCCCGCCGCATGGGCGAGCAGCGCGTCGAGGCCCATCAGCAGGGCGAAGGCACCGAGCACCGGCGCCACCGGCGGTTCGCGGTCGAGCCCCCAGACGCGCCGCACGTGGCGGACCCGACGGAACAAAATGCCGACGGCGATCAGGGCGGGCAGCAGCCGCATCGCCACATCGAGCGCGAGCAGCAGGCCGTCCGGCGGCTGGGGAATGGCGAGCAGCCCGAGCGTCAGCACGCCGCTGAAACCGAGCCAGGCCAGGGTGGCGGAAAGGAAAACGGTCAGCCCGAGCGTGAGCGACCAATGGCCGGAGTAGCCTCCGGCGCGGGCGGTGGCACCCCGGATGAACCCCCGCAGCGCTTGCGGCAGCCAGCACACCCCGGCGGCCATCACGCCCCAGAAAAACCCGCGGCCGAGCAGGGCGCGCTGGCGCAGCGCCCGCAGCTGGGACTCGGGGGCGGCGGCGAACACGCGCGTTTCCGCCGTGCGCGGTTTCGCCCCGGCCAGCCAGCGCAGCCACGTCGGGTCGCCGGCCATCGCCTCCGCCAGCATCCCGTCGCGCTCGGTTTTCAGCCACGTCATCCGCGCGGTGTCCGGATTTTCCTCCACCGGCCCGAAATACGGTGCCGCGATCCAGTAGCCCCAGACCATGGCCAGCGCGAGCAACAGCGGCCAGGCGTGCCGACGCCGCAGGATCCGCCGGTAGGGGTTGTCGCGGGAGGACGGCATTCCGAAACATGATGCGTGCGGCAGGGGAACCGAGAAAGACAAAAGCGTGCCAGCGCCCGGATATTCGGGCTTTCAGCCGACGGTTGGCCCGCGCACATTGCCGCGCGATGTCCGTCGTGTCCGCCAAGATCCTCGAAGCGAGCTTTCTCGCCGTGCCGGTGATGTTCGCCGTGGCTGCGGCCGGCCGTGCCTGGCGGGCGAAACGCGCGGTGAAGGCGGATGAAACGGCGGCGGCTCCGCCGGTGCCGGTCGGGGAATCCGCCGCGTCCGGGCCGGCACCCGCCGCCAAGCCACCGGTCCTGCCGGCGACTCCGGGCGTGGCCGCCGGTTTTTTCCGTCCGCTCGACCTGCTGTGGATGGGCTTTTTGTTCCTGACGTTTTTCTCGATGGCGATGGGCGCGGCCCGCCAGACGGAGCCGATCGACGTGACGCGAATCCAGCCGCACATGCTGCTCCAGTCGATCGGCTTCTGGTTCGTCCTCGCCGGGGTGACCGTGCTGGTGGTCGTGGCGCGGCGCGTGAGGGTCGCGGCTTGGCTCGGGCTGCGCTGGCGCGGGTGGCCGCACGTGCTCTGGATCGCCCCCGCCGCCGTGGCCGCGATGTGGACGCTGCTGATCGCCCTCAAGCTCGGCGGCTACATGGAGTGGATGGAGTCGCTCGGCGGCGAGACCGCGCAGGACACGGTGCGTTTCCTCCAATCCAGCCAGGACCCGCTCGGGCTCGGGCTGATGGCCTTTGCCGCGGTGATCGTGGCGCCGATCTGCGAGGAGACCGTGTTCCGCGGCTACCTTTACGCCGCGGCGAAACGCTTCGCCGGCCCCGGTGCCGCCGCCGTGTGCAGCGCGCTGCTGTTTGCCGTCGCCCACGGCCAGCTCGCCACGCTGCTGCCCTTGTTCGTGCTCGGGCTGCTGCTCGTCTGGCTTTACGAACGGACCGGCTCGCTGTGGGCGCCGGTCGCCGTGCATTTCTGCTTCAACGGCGCGACCGTGCTGCTGCAAGCGATCGCCCGCCTCTACCACCTCCCGATCGACCCGTGAGCCGCCCGCGCCGCCAGTTGTCCGACCTTTCCGAAGACGCGCTGATCGAGCGCCTGGTCCGGCTCGTGCCGCGCGACGCCTCGCCCACCGCCGGGCCGGGCGACGACTGCGCGGTGGTGGACGCGGGTAAAGGCCGGCCGCTGCAGCTGCTCAAGACCGACGCAATGGTCGAGGGCGTGCATTTCCTGCCCGACGCCCCGCCGCGCCAGATCGGCTGGAAGGCCGCCGCCCGCGTGGTGTCCGACTTCGCCGCGATGGGCGGTAAACCGGAGCGTTTCCTCGTCACCATCGCCCTGCCCGCCAGCTGGCCGCTCGCCCGCATCGAGGGGCTCTACCGCGGCTTCGGCGAGTGCCTGAAAACCTTCGGCGCCACCCTCGCCGGCGGCGAAACCTCGCGCGTGCCGGAGGGCTCCGCGGCCGTGATCTCGGTCGCCGCCACCGGCAGCGTCACCCGCCGCCGCCTGACGCTGCGTTCCGGCGGCCGGCCGGGCGATTGGATCGCCGTGACCGGCAAACTCGGCGGTTCGCTCGGCGGCCGCCACCTGACTTTCACCCCGCGCGTCGCCGAGGCGGCGTGGCTGGCCGACCACCTGCGGCCGACCGCGATGATGGACCTGTCCGACGGCCTGGCGAAAGACCTGCCGCGCCTGGCCGCCGCCAGCGGCTGCGGGTTCCAGCTCGACCGCGCCGCGATCCCGCGCCACCGCGGCTGCACCGTCGATCAAGCGCTGGGCGACGGCGAGGACTTCGAGCTGCTCGTCACCCTATCGCCGCGGAAATGGTCCGCCCGCGCCGCCGAAGCCTGGCGCGCCGCGTTTTCCGAAACCCCGCTCACCGTCATCGGCCGGCTCGTTCCGCCCGGCGAAGGCGGCGAACTCCGCGGCGGCTGGGATCACTTTGGTTGAGAAGAGAACGCCGCGAGCACGGCGTCGACCGTCAGTTCGGTCTGGCAGCGCAGGTCGAGCGCGCATTTCGCGACGAAGCACGGCGAGCACTCGACGTGGCGGCGCAGCACCGTGTGGCGCTTGCCGAGCGGGCGTTTCCACGCCGGTTCGTTCGGGCCGAACAGGACGGTGCAGGTCGCGCCCGCGTGGGAGGCGAGGTGCGGCAGCGAACCGTCGGCCGCGATCACCCGCTCGAAGCCGGCCAGCACCGGCAGGCAGTCGCCGAACGCGGGTAAATCGAGCGCCGTGGCGGCTTCGCCCAGGCGTTTTGCTAGTTCGCGGCCGAGCGGGCGATGCGTTGAAATCGAGAGGCTTGCGCCGTTTCCTCGCAAGTTATTCGCAAGTTCCTCCCAGCGCTCCAGCGGCCATTCGTGGCTCGGGCCGAAGTCGGAATCCGGTACCAGCAGCACCGAGCCGGCCACGGGCGAAACAGCGAGCGCCGCCGGCTCGAACAGCGCCGCGATCCGGGTCTCGAGCCCGAGCGCTTCCGCGAAACGCAGGTAATGCCGCACGCGGTGCTCGATCGGCCCCGGTGCGGGCGGCGGCACCGGATCGGTCAGCCGTTTTTCCAGCGCCCGCTCGCCCGCCGGACCGGTGCGACGTTCGATGCCCGCTTTCGCGCAAGCGTCCGCCGCGAGTCCGGATTCCCACAGAAACGCCGCGGAGAATCGCCCGGCCAACTCGGCGGCCAGGGCTTTGGCGGACGTTTTCGCCCCGTAGGCGATCCGCTCCAAACCGGGCAACGTTTCCCAAAATGCCTCCTGTTCCGCCGGGCAAAGCACCGTCACCGGTAAACCGGCCGCCCCCAGCGCCCGCACCGCCGGCACGGCGAAACACGCCTCGTCCCAGCGGGTGGGGGCGGCGAAGAGGAATGGAGAGGGTAGTGTCACGGCTTCGAAAATGGCTCGGCGTTGCTTGGAGGGAGGCGTTCCATTTCCACCTGCGAATGACTTAGTTCGATCTGTAGAAAAGAAGCGGTCAGGTCTCCCCCAAAAAGGGCCAGGCGCAATTGCGCGGGATGCAGATGGCGGGCAGCCTCCGCTAAAGAACTCCCGCGAAACAGGCCGCTGGCAGGCTGAGAGGAAGCTGTGGCGAGAATTCCGGGGGCGAACAGCGCAAAACAATCTCCGCTATCTTCGGGAGATGGCATCGCGGAGTTCCTCCATCCCTCCTCGCCTTGCGATTTCACCGTTAGAGCCTCTTGCTCGGGCGTTAGGTCCATGAGTCGCCATGGCGCATAGGCTTCCTTCGAGAGCCAAAGCAACGGATTCACGCTGGATGGCGTGATCGGCTGATTGTCGGGCAAGCGTTGGTCCGGGATGCCTTTGTGATGAACTCCCGCAATACCGGCTTGGAAGGCGGCCAGATCGTCATCCAGCAACTTCCGCATTCTTAAGCGGGCGGTTTCTTTCTGGTCGCGGCTCAGATTCAGCGCGTCATCGAGCGCGCCGAGATACCATTCCTGTTGTTTTTCGCGAAAGCTCACGTCGAGAAGCGCCGTGTTTTCAGGCGGATGTACAAGACCTGAGGCTTCAAATTCGGTCAAAATGGCCAGCATTTCCCGATCTGTCATGCCGCGTTCCGCTTTTTCGTGGTAGCACCTCGCCAAGCGTCCGGTGCCTAGACTTGGCATCTCAGGCTCTCGCTGGGCGGAACGTGGTCGGGACGACGCTTGAAACCGGGGTGCCTCAATGGGGCGGCGGAGCTCGGAAGGCAAAGCAAGCCAGCCGATGACGAGCGACAGCAAAAGCACCGCCCCCCATGCCGTTTGGCGCTGGAAATACGGCTTCAAAGCGCTGGGATCGCGGTCGGTTGCAGGGTGGAAAAGCGTTCCGGGCGGTGGAAATCGGGCTCGCCGCCGCCGAGGTCGTTGGCGCTGAGGAAGCGCTGGGCGGGCGATTCGAGGATGAAGGTGACGTTCGCCCGGGTGTGCGGACCGAAGCCGATGCGGGCCTCCAGCAGGTCGAGCGGCAAGGCGAGCGCGGCCGCCCACGAGCCGTCGGTCGCCTGCTCGGCGAAGGTCTGGACGTCGGGCATCTGCGCGTTCGCCCCGTCGGTGCGGACGCGCGGGGCGGTGAACTCGGCGTTCCACCACGCGCCGTTCGGGGCGAGGTTGAATTCGAGGTAACGGCCGCTTTCCGGGTCGGCCAGGAACAGCTCGGCGACGTCGTATTCCCACAACCGCGGCAGGAATTGCCCCGGCCGGGCGTCGGGATGGGGCGCGGCGGTTTTCGCCCGCGAGGCGACGAACCACAGCCGGTCGGCGTCGCGGGCGAGGGCGAAGGCGGCGGCGGGCGAAACGGCCGTTCCGTGCCAGTCGCGGCCGAGGCCGAGCAGGGGTAAATCGAGCGCGCCCCACGCCAGCGGGACCGGGCTGTCGAAGACGATCATGGCCTACCGGTTAGGTCCGGGCGCGTGCGGGGTCGAGCCGGAACCCGTTAAGAACTCCGAAGCATCTGAAAAAGATCGGGTTGCAGCCGAAAAAGTGTCGCCAGATCGGTTTCGCTTTGTTGCAATCGGCTCGCATTTCCATGGCCAAACGTTCCCGACGTTCCTCCGGCTTTTACGACACCATCGAATACATCGGCCCGCGCCCGCAGAAGCCAAAGCGCCGCAAGCCATTCGGTGGATGGGTCATTTTGGCCATGTCGGTCGGGGTGGCGTTCCTGTTCGGCCGGCACTGGATCGAGCCACTGAAAGCCGCGCAGAGCGGTCCGACGCCGGCCAGCGTCGACGACGCCTGCGGCAAACTCGCCGGCTCGTCCGCCTTCGGCGATCGTCTGGCGGTTGCCGCGCTCGACCAGACCAAGCTGGCGGTGGATTACGACGAATCCTACTACCCGATCGCCTACCCGAACGGCGACGTGCCGGCGGGCAAGGGCAAGTCGGAGGACGTGGTGGTCCGCGGCTACCGGGCGCTCGGCATCGACCTTCAGCGGCTGGTCCACGAGGACATGGAGAAGGATTTCCGCGAGTATCCGCAGCTGTTCGGGGCCAGCGGCCCGGACGCCAGCGTCGACCACCGCCGCGCGGCCAATCTCCAGCGGTTCTTCGAACGCCACGGCGAAACGCTGACGACCTCGAAGAGCGATCTTTCGAAATACCAGCCGGGCGACGTGATCGTCTGGACCCACCCGGGCCAGGTGTCGAAGGGCAAAATCGAGACCCGCATCGGCATCGTCGCGCCGGGGCCGGAAGGCGGCGAGCCATGGGTGGTGCACAACAATGGGGCGGGCCCGGTCTGGGAAAACTGCCTCATGACTTACCAGATCGTCGGTCACTACCGTTTCAGCCGCTGAGCTTGGGGCGCGTCGTGTGTCGGATGGCCTGAGCGTTGGAGTGGCTGGTGGCCAGTGGCCGGTGGGTAGTGGATAGAGAAGAGTGCTCCCCTGGGAGCGCGGAATTCCTTCCGCCTCATGGCCCAAGAGCGAGTCTGGAGACTCGCGGTCCCAGAGAGGCGGTTTTCCTCGAACGGAACTCTTCCGCCGGCCCTGGCCGCTAACCCCTGGCCACTCAAAGGCAGACCGGTCGAACGACGCGCCCGGCATCCCCTCCGCCGCCACCGGAAAAAAATCGTGTTCTTTCGGCCGGATCGTGGTTTTTCAATCCCCCCGCGCGCCCGGTGAACCGCGCTTCGCCGCCGAACCCGATTTTTCCGCAACTCCATGACCTCCGCCGAGATCCGCCAATCGTTCCTCGATTTCTTCCGCGAGCAGCAGCACACGATCGTGCCCTCGGCGTCGCTGATGCCGCAGTCGCCCGGCCTGCTGTTCACGAATGCCGGGATGAACCAGTTCGTCCCGTATTTCCTCGGCACCGACAAGGCCCCCTACGATCCGCCCCGCGCCGCGGACACCCAGAAGTGCATCCGCGCCGGCGGCAAGCACAACGACCTCGAGGATGTCGGCTACGACACCTACCACCACACGATGTTCGAGATGCTGGGGAACTGGTCCTTCGGCAACTATTTCAAAAAGGAAGCGATCCGCTGGGCGTGGGATCTCGTGGTGGAACGCTGGGGACTCCCGGCGAACCGCCTCTACGCGTCGGTCTACGCGCCGAAGCCGGGCGATCCGGGTGAGTTCGACCAGGAAGCGTGGGACCTCTGGGCCGAGCTGTTCCGCGCCAAGGGCGTCGATCCCGAGATCCACATCGTCCACGGCAACGTGAAGGACAACTTCTGGATGATGGGCGAAACCGGTCCGTGCGGTCCCTGCTCGGAGCTGCACGTCGATCTCACCCCGAACGGCGACTCGCAGGGCAAGCTGGTCAACAACGACTCCGACCTCTGCATCGAGATCTGGAACCTCGTCTTCATCCAATACAACGCGGAGGCCGACGGCACGTTCCGCGAACTCCCGGCGAAGCACGTCGACACCGGCATGGGCTTCGAGCGCGCGTGCTCGATCATCCAGAACACCAAGGGTTTCACCGACTTCTCGCGCAAGCCGAGCAACTACGCCACCGACGTCTTCGCCCCGATCTTCCGCAAGATCGAGGAACTCAGCGGCAAGACCTACTCGGACATCTACCCGGACCTCGGCGCCGACCGCACCAAGTTCGACGAGGAAATGAAGACCGCGATCGCCTTCCGTGTGATCGCCGACCACCTCCGCACGCTTTCGTTCTCCATCGCCGACGGCATCCTGCCCGGCAACAACGGCCGCAACTACGTGTTGCGCCGCATCCTGCGCCGCGCCGTGAAATACGGCCGCCAGCTCGGCTTCTCCGGCGACAAGCCGTTGTTCGACGGCCTCGTTTCCACGCTCGTCGCGCAGCTCGGCGACGTGTTCCCGGAATTGAAGAACCGCGAGCAGGCGATCCGCGAGACGCTGAACCGCGAGGAAGAGAGCTTCAACCTGACGCTCGACCGGGGGTTGAAGCGCTTCGAGGACGGTTCCGCCTCGCTGGCCGACGGTGCGACCTTCCCCGGTGATCTCGCCTTCGAACTCTACGACACCTTTGGTTTCCCGATCGACCTCACCCAGCTCCTCTGCACCGAGCGCGGCCTCGGCCTCGACATGGCGCGCTTCGAGGAGCTGATGGAGCAGCAGCAGGAGCGTTCCCGCGCCGCGCAGAAGTCCACCATCGTCCGCGCGCTCGACATCACCACCGACGCCGTGACCGAGTTCGTTGGTTTCGATCAGAACGAGGTGACCGCGAAGATCATCGAGATCCATCCGCGCGAAGAGGCCGTCTTCTTCATCACCGACAAGACCCCGTTCTATGCGGAAATGGGCGGCCAAGCCGGCGACAGCGGCGTGATGATCTACGGTGGCCAAGAGGTTCCTGTTCTCGCGACCCAGCAGATCGGCAAGGCACGCGGCGTCGTCATCGCCCGTTCCGAGATCGAGCACCTTCCTTTCCACGATTGGCACGGTGAAGTCGTCCTCAAGGTCGACACCTCCCGCCGCCGTCCGATCGAAGCCCACCACACCGCGACCCACCTGCTCCACTGGGCGCTTCACGAAGTCGTCTCCCAGGATGCCGCGCAGCAGGGTTCGTCGGTCGACGAAAACCGCCTGCGTTTCGACTTCAACTCCGGCGCGGTGACGGGCGAACAGCTCGCCGCCATCGAGGAGCTCGTGAACGCCAAGATCGCGGAGAACGGCGTCGTTTCCTGGACCGAAGTGCCGCACGCCTCGATCAAGGGTCGCCCGGACATCATGCAGTTCTTCGGCGACAAATACGGCGACACCGTGCGCGTCGTGCAGATCGGCGGCGAAGCGAACGCGCTCAACGGCTACTCGATGGAGCTTTGCGGCGGCACGCACGTCCGCCAGACCGGCGACATCGGCCTGTTCAAGATCAAGAGCGAAGGTGCCATTGCCGCCGGCGTGCGCCGCATCGAGGCCGTCTGCGGCGATTCCGCCTGGGGCTACCTCAATGAAGCCGTCGAAAAGTGGGACCACGACCTCAAGGCCGCCCGTGCCAAACTGGCCGCCGTCAACGCGAAGCTCGCCGCCCTCGGCGAAGCCGCCGTTTCGGTGAACGACTTCCCGCACATCATGAGCGCCATGCTCGCCGAGCGGGCGGACATCGCGCAGATCAACGCGACCTTCGCCCACGGCCAGCGCACGCTGGAGGAAACCCAGCTGGCGGTCATCGAGGCGGAAAAGCAGATCAAGAAGATCCAGTCGGCGCAGGCCGCCAAGCTCGCCGACGAGGCGCTGGCCGATCTCGTCGCCAAGGGCGAACCGATCATCGCGACCTTCGAGGCCGATGCCTCGCTGCTGCAGGAGCTCCAGAACGGCCTCAAAAAGAAGCAGTTCGGCGGTCCCGCGCTGCTGATCGTCGACGACGGCGAAAAGCTCCACCTCGCGACCCATTGCGGTCCGGACGCCCAGGCGAAAGGCCTCAAGGCCGGCGATCTGCTCCGCGAACTGGCGGCGATCGCCGGCGGCAAGGGCGGCGGCAAGGCCGACCAGGCCCGCGGCGGCGCGCCCGACCGCGCGAAGGTCGCCGAGATCGAAGCCGCGGCGAAGGCCAAGCTGCTCTGAGGCTGACAGACGGGGCGGCCTCGTCGAGTCCGCCCCACCTTTGCCGAGGAAATGACAAAAGATGCGGGGAATGGGGACTTTTCAAAGGCTAGGGTAGTTCGCAGGATTCGCCCGCCCCGGCCATGAGCCGGGATATTTCCTCAGAACTCACGTCCAGCAGCCATGCTCACGATCAAGCCCAAGTCCGAATGCGCCTTCGACCAGATTTCCCTGGGCGAGGTCATGCTCCGCCTCGATCCCGGTGAGGGTCGGATCCGCACCGCCCGCAGCTTCACCGCGTGGGAAGGCGGCGGCGAATACAACACGTCGCGCGGCCTGAGGAAGGTCTTCGGCTACAAGACCGCCGTGGTCACCGCCTTCGTCGACAACGAGGTCGGCCACTTGGTCGAGGACTTCATCATGCAGGGCGGCGTCGCCACCGACTTCATCCAGTGGCGCGAGGACGACGGCATCGGCCGCAAGGTCCGCAACGGCCTGAACTTCACCGAGCGCGGCTTCGGCATCCGCGGCGCGGTCGGCAATCCGGACCGCGGCAACACCGCCGCCTCGCAGCTCAAGCCGGGCGACATCGATTGGGATCACATCTTCGGCAAGCTCGGCGTCCGCTGGTTCCACACCGGCGGGATCTTCGCCGCGCTGTCGGAAACCACCGCCGCGCTCACCGTGGAAGCCGTGAAGGCCGCCAACAAATACGGCACCGTTGTTTCCTACGACCTCAACTACCGCCCGTCGCTGTGGAAGACCATCGGCGGCCTCGCCAAGGCGCAGGAGGTCAACCGCGAGATCGCGAAGTACGTCGACGTGATGATCGGCAACGAGGAGGACTTCACGGCCTCGCTCGGCTTCGAGGTCGAAGGCGTGGACCACAACATTTCCAACATCGAGACCGACGCGTTCAAGAAGATGATCGAGACGGCGGTGAAGGAGTTCCCGAACTTCAAGGTCGCCGCCACCACCCTGCGCGGCGTGAAGACCGCGACGATCAACGACTGGTCCGCCATCCTCTGGCACGACGGCCAGTTCCACGAATCCCGCAAGTATCCGGATCTCGAAATCATGGACCGCGTCGGCGGCGGCGACTCGTTCGCCTCCGGCGTGCAGTTCGGTTTCATGGAGTTCAACGACGCGCAGAAGGCGGTCGAATACGGCGCGGCCCACGGCGCGCTGGCCTCGACCACGCCGGGCGACACCTCGATGGCCACCCGCAAGGAAGTCGAGAAGCAGATCTCCGGCGGCGGCGCCCGCGTGGTGCGCTAAGTGCTCCCGCCCAATCCCTTACGAAAGCCGTCGTGGGTTCGCCCGCGGCGGTTTTCGCTTTCAAACAAGAACCACGAAAAAACACGGAATTTCACGAAAGGATGAGCCAATCGCTTCGCCCGTTCTTCGTGAAATTTCGTGTCTTTCGTGGGTTCAAATCCCCAGCGCGAACTTCGCGAGCTTGAGCAGCTTCTCGAGGGGCGAGCGCCACGGGCGGGCCGGGCGGACGATCGTCCAGCCCTTCCGTTCGCCCAGCGCGGTGAGTTCGGGCGAGGGGTTGACCAGCGTCGCCCGCTCGCTGATCGCGAGCATCGGCAGGTCGGCCGTGCTGTCGGTGTAGCCGTGGGAGTCGCGCAGCGCGCCGTTGTCGTGGAACCAGCCTGGCGGCAGCAGGTGGCGCAGGCGTTCGACCTTGGCGTCGCCCTTATGGTTGTCGAGGTCGGGGAACAGCGGCGAGTGCGCGCCGATGCCGACCGGCGTGCCGAGCGAGAGATCGAAGCCGAGGCGCTTGCCGATTTCCGCGACATAGAACTCGGGGCTGGCGGAGGCGAGGATGAGCATCCGGCCGGCGGCGCGCTGGCGTTCGATTTCCGCCAGCAGCTCCGGGTAGAATTCGAGCTCGGCGGCGAACTCGCGGGCGTGGCGCTCGATTTCCGCGCGCTCCATCCGCCACAGGTAGCTCAGGAAGATCCGCTTCATCGGGCCCGAGCCGAGCCCTTTCGCCAGCGGGACGAAGGGCAGGAAGACGAACAGGTAAAAACGCCGCCACGGCTGGGTGCGCAGCACGCGGTGGCAGAACAGGAGCTGGCAGTCCCACGGCAGCAGGGTGCCGTCGAGATCGAACAAGGCGGTGCCTCGGACCGGGGCGTCTGGTGTCGGGTGTGCCACGGCTCCAGCGTTTCCGGCGGACTCGCCGCTTGCAAGCATTCGCTCGGCCCGCCAGCGTGCCGGGCATCATGCGCTCGTTCGTGCTCGCCGCTCTGGTTTCGCTGCTGCCCATGCCGTTGGTGGCGCAGATTTTCGCCGATTTCCAAACGTCCAAGGGGGCCTTCAGCTGCCAGCTCAACGAAACGGCGGCACCGCGCACGGTGGCGAACTTCATCACGCTGGCCGAGGGCACGCGCGCGTGGCTCGACGGAACCACGGACACGGTGTCGACCGTCAAGCCGCCAAAGCCGTTTTACAACGGGCTGACGTTCCACCGGGTGATCGACCAGGAAGGTTTCCGCATCGCGCAGGGCGGCTCGCGCACGGGCGACGGTACGGACGGCCCGGGTTACACGTTCCCGGACGAGTGCAAGGCATCGGTCCCGGCGAGCTACCAGCACGACCGCCCGTATCTGCTGTCGATGGCGAACGCCGGGCCGAACACCAACGGCGCCCAGTTTTTCCTCACGGGCTGCGCGATTCCCGATCTGAACGGCAAGCACACCGTGTTCGGCGAGGTGGTGACCGGCCAGGACGTGGTAGAGGCGATCCTCGGCGTGGATACCGACGCGCAGGACAGGCCGATCGTGCCGGTGGTCATCCAGCAGGTGGGCATCCGCCGCGTCGGCAAAGCGGCCCAGAAGTTCAACGCCACGCGTGTTCCGCTGCCGGTCGTCAGCGCGCCGAGAGTCCAGAGCTCGGCGAAGGCGGGGCTGTACGCCTGGGTGAAGTTCAAGCAGCCGGCCCGCAGCGTGATGCAGCTGTGGTCGTCCTACAACGGTGGGACGGACTGGAACTATGTCGGCCGGCGCTATCTGGGCCCGAACGACAAGCCGATCACGCTGACGCAGATCGGCCTGCCGCCGGCCAACCAGGCACCCGGCCCGTTCGTGTTCCGGGCGGTGATGGCGGTTTACCCGGCGGACGCCCTGACGCCGGGCTCGCTGGCGGACACGCAGCTGCAGCTCTCGAACGAGTCGGGCGATTACCTCTTTCATTTCAGTTCGACCGAGACGCCGTCCTACGTGCTCACCGCCCCGGGCGGCGGCAGCCACGGCGGCACGATCACCGACCTCTATTATGAGCCCGACGGCTACGGCGCGACCCTGATCGTCGACACCTCGGGCGACGGCGCGTTCCGCTTCCGCCTCGCACCGGACCAGCTGTCGGGCGTCGTGCTGCACGGCCGCCAGCGCGGGTCGTTCTACAGCGATCTCTACGGCTGGGTGGAGTTCGCGGAGAACGACGACTTCACCTGGTCGCCGCTGCCATGACGGCGGGTCGTCCGCCAACGGTTAGGGAGGCCGGGTTGACTCGCCGCGGCCGTGCGGCTATGGCTGCGGAGCCATGATCGTCCGCCCCCTTTTCCGGCTCTGCGCCCTGCTCGTCGTTTCCGCGGTGGCGGCGCATGCGCAGATCGCGACCTCGCTGAGCCTGACGAAGAAGCAGTTCGTCGCGGGCGAACCGGTGATGGCGGTGGTCACCATCACCAACCACGCCGGGCAGGAGCTGGTGTTCAAGGGCGATTCGCGCGCGCCGTGGCTCGATTTCGTGGTGAAACGCGACAGCGGCGCGCCGAGCATCCCGAGCGGCCGCAACGCGTTCGGCTCGGTGAAAATCCCGGCCGGCCAGTCGATGTCGCGCCAGGTGAACCTTTCCCAGCTGTTCCCCCTCAACGATCAGGGCAACTTCACGGTCTACGCGGTGGTCCGCACGCCCGGCCAGGCGACCGAGGGCTTCGTCACCAACCGCTGCTGGTTCAACATCACCGGCGGCCGGCCGTACTGGACCCAGAAGGTCGGCGTGAAGGGCCAGACGCGCGAGCTGCGCGTGCTCACTTACGCCGGCGACCAGTCGACCCAGCTTTACGCCCAGGTCGTCGATGACCGCACCGGCATGCCGATCAGCACGTTCTCGCTCGGCGACGCGTTGATGTTCCGCAAACCGCAGATCACCGTCGACGGCAACCAGGTGATGCACGTGCTGTTCCTGATCAGCCCGACGATGTACACGCACGCGCTGGTCGGCGCCGACGGGAAGCTGGTGAAGCGCGAGTTCCACCTCCGCGGCGCGCAGGGCGATCCGCAGCTGATGACCTCCGGCACCGGCGCCGTGACGGTGGCCAACAGCCTGCCCTACGACCCGCAGGCGGCGCAGGCGGAGAAGTCGAAGGCTCGCAAGGCCACCGACCGCCCCGGCAACGCGGCGCAGTGAGCCGCGGACCGCCGCAACCCGTTAGACGAAAGCGCTTTACACATTATTCCGGTTTCTTAATTATCAATCGTGTCCCCGAGTTAGGAAGACTCCCCAATGAAAGCTTTCTTGAAACGATTTGCCGCCTGCGCGGCGGTTTGCCTGTTCACCGGAGCCAGCGCGGAGGCCCGTTCCTTCCGGACGGTGGTGATCGACCCCGGCCACGGCGGCCACGACAAGGGCGCGCAATGGGGCCGGGTGTATGAAAAGCACCTGTGCATGGACACCTCCGCCCGCCTGGAGGCCTATCTGAAGGAGATGGGTTTCAACACGGTACTGACCCGCAACAGCGACTACTTCGTCTCGCTGCCGCAGCGCGTGGCGATCACCAGCCGCTACCGCGACGCCGTGTTCGTCGCGGTGCACTACAACTTCACCTGGAACGAGAGCGCCAGCGGGCTGGAGACCTTCTACTGCAATCCGGACAGCCAGAACTTCGCCAGCATGATCCAGTCGAGCGTGATGTGCCGGGTGCGCGCCGTGAACCGCGGTCCGAAGTTCGCCCGCTACTACGTGATCCGGAACAACCAGTGCCCGGCGATCCTCGTCGAGTGCGGGTTCGTCAGCAACCAGGGCGAGCGCGACCGGATGAAATCGGCGTGGTACCGCGACGCGCTGGCCAAGGGCATCGCCGAAGGCATCATGCGCTTCCGCAAGGACGGCTGAGCGGTCGTCGCCAAGGCAGGGACGGACCGCCGAGTCCGTCCATGGTTTCCTCTCCGGGCGAATCGAAGGCTTCGATTCGCCCGGTGCGTTACGGGGTGCGCCACCTTTACGGGGGCGTCACGGGCGTTTAGGTTGTTCCCATGGGATCGGTGACGGCGGACGAAATGCGGGCGCTGGAAGCGGCGGCGTTCGAGCGCGGCGCGACCGCGGAGAGCCTGATGGATCAAGCGGGCGAGCGGCTCGGCCGGGCGATCGCCCGGTTTTTCCCACATCCCGGTACCACCACCGCCTTTCTCGGCAAGGGCCACAACGCCGGCGACGCCCTGGTGGCGCTGCGCGTGCTGCGCGCCGCCGGCTGGCAGATCGAGCTGCGGGAGGCGTTCCCACCGGAGCGCTGGGCGGAGCTGACCGCGAAAAAGCGCGCCGAACTCGGCGAGGTGGCCGTTTCCCGCGATGAACCCGCGCGGCCGTGGGTGCTGCTCGACGGCTTGCTCGGCATCGGGGCGAACGGCCCGCTGCGGGGCGGGATCGCCGCGGCCGCGGCCGAGATGAACCGGCTGAAGCACGAGCAAGGCGCGTGGATCGCGGCGGTCGACCTGCCGTCGGGCGTCGATCCGGACCACGGCGAAATCCATCCCGGCGCGGTGGAGGCGGATGTCACGTTTCTGATCGGATCGCCGAAGCGCGGGCTGCTCACCGCTCAAGCGGTCAACGCGACCGGCGCGCTGGCGCTGGTGCCGGTCGACGGTCTGGCGTGTGCAACGGCGGGCGATCTGGAGCTGGTTTCGCCCCAAACCCTGGCGGTGGCGCGGGCGCGGCGGCCGTTCGAGTTCCACAAAGGCCAGGCGGGCCGCGTCGGCTTGCTCGCCGGATCGGCGGCCTATCCCGGCGCGGCGGTGCTGGCGGTGCGCGGCGCGCTGCGCGGCGGCGCAGGCCTGACCACGCTGCACGCGCGCGAGGACGCGCTTCCCTTGATCGCGGCGAAATGCCCGCCGGAAGCGATCGTGCGACCGCTCGCCCGGCCGTTTGAGCTGCTGGAGGCGAACGACGACGCGCGGGTGGTGGGGCCGGGATTGGGCCCGGCGACCGCCGAATTCGCCGAAGAATTGCATGCGATGCTGCGCCGTTCTGAGGTGCCGTGCGTGGTCGATGCCGACGCGCTGAACCTGCTGGCGATGACCGGCGGGGTCGGCCGTTTGCCCGAGCGTCACGTGCTCACGCCGCACCCGGGGGAATTCCGCCGGCTCGCGCCCGACCTCGCCCGCTTGCCGCGCGAGGAGGCGGCGCGGGCGTTCACCCGCCGCCACCCGCAGGTGCTGCTGCTCAAGGGCGCGCGCACGCTCGTCGCCCAGGGCGGCGAAACGCTGTGGTGCAACGCCACCGGCACGCCCGGCATGGCCACCGGCGGGCAAGGCGACGTGCTCGCCGGCGTGATCGGCGCGCTGCTCGCGCGCGGGCTGCCGTCGCTGGAGGCCGCCTGCCTCGGCGCGTGGCTGTGCGGTCGGGCGGCCGAGCGCGCGCTGTGGCACGGCGGGCGGAGCGAGGAATCGCTGCTCGCCGGCGACACCGCGGACCACCTCGGCGGCGCGTTCCGCGACTGGCGGGAGGCGGCAAGGTGAACGGCGTCACGCGCCGTAAGGCTCGGCGAACACCATGGTGCCGGCGTTGGTTTGCAGCGTGCTGATGACCAGCGCGTCGATGGTCGAGCCGATCCTGGCGGCGGCGTTGTTGACGACGATCATGGTGCCGTCCGGCAGGTAGCCGACCGCCTGGTGCTCTTCCTTGCCCGGGCGGACCAGGGCGATGCGCAGCCGCTCGCCCACGGTGATCGAGGGTTTCAGCACCTCGTCGAGCTCGTGCAGGTTGAGCACCGGCACGTTCTGGAGTTTGGCGACCTTGCCGAGGGTGTCGTCCACGGTCATCAGCCGCGCGCCGAGCAGGCGGGTTGTTTCCAGCAGGCGGACGGTCATCGTCTCGTCGCCGGCCAGATCGCGGGTGTCATGGATCGTGATCTGGAGGTCGGGCGCGGCCTGCATTTGTTCGAGGCAGTCGAGCCCGCGCTGGCCGCGCTGGCGGCTGGCGCTCGAGGACGAGTTCGCCAGCTCGTGGAGCTCGGCGAGGACGAAGCGCGGCACGATCAGGCGGCCGTGAAGGAAGCCGGCGCGGAGGATCCCCGGCACGCGGCCGTCCATCACCGCCTCGGGGTCGAGCACGATCGGCTGGCCGGTCGCCGCGTCCTGGCGGAAGCGGACGTAAGGGATGATGAAGGCGAACTCGTCGCGGTTGCTGCGCAGCGCGAGCACCGCGCCGATGAAGCCGAGGCTGGCGTAGAGCGAGAGATCGAAGGCGAGCCGCAGCACGCCGATCAGCGTGTCGAAATTGTCCTGGCCGGTCAGCTTGTCGCGGAACACCAGTTCGAACAGCGCGGAGAGCTGCACGCGGGTCAACAGCCAGGCGCAGAACAGGCCGACGCAGAGGCCGAAGGTGGCGGTGGAGAACCCGCGCAGGGTGAAGCCCTTGATCAGGGTTTCGACGAGGATGAAAAACGCGGCGACCAGCAGCCCGCCGGCCAACCCGCCCCATAGCGGGAAATCGTAGCCGCTGTTGCGCGCGCTGAGCGCGATGAAAAAGCCCGCCGCCTCGCAAACGAGCAGATAGGTCAGGCGGGCGACGTTGACGGCGGGCGACGACGAGGACATGGTGGGAATCGTCGCCTATCATTCGTGACGCGCCGCGCCGCCGCAAGCCCAACGTCCGGCCGCGCTCAGAGGCGCGTGTCGGCCGTCGCCTTGATGTCGGTGAGGGCCGCGATGAAGTCGCCGAGGATTTCCGCGGGCACCATGATGGTGTCTCGGTTGCCGCCGACGTCTTCCGTGATCTTCACCACCATGCCGCGCGAGTTCTCCTTCAGATCGAGGAAGAACGTTTTGCGGTCGGCCAGAATCTTCTCCGTGTGCAGTAAGTCGCTTTGCACCAATCCTCCTTTGTTTTCCAATTAACCTCCGAAAAGCCCGAAGCATGCGTTGAAGTCAATGAAATTCCCGGTGCGGCGGGGGCACGGCGGGGCAATCGAAGCTTGGAAGTTCGCCCGCGTGCGGGATGCTCGCGGCAGGCGATGGAAACGGAGATCGACGGCTTCATGCTCTATCTGGCGACCGAGCGCGGCCTGTCGGCGGCCTACCAGCTCTCGGTGCGGCAGACGCTCGACGCGCTGGCGGCGTGGATGCGGGCGCGCGGGACCGGCTTGGCGGACGTCGGCGTCGACGAGCTCTCGGCCTTCCTCGGCTCGCGCAAGTCGGCAGGTCTGGCGGCCTCCTCGCTGCGGATCGCGACGGTGCACCTGAAGATCTTTTTCCGCTGGCTGGCGGCGCGCGGCCGGCTGCCGATGGATCCGGCCGAGCCCTTGCTTTCGCCCCGGCCGGAAAAGCGCCTGCCGGAAACCCTGCACCGCGGGGAGGTGCGGCGGCTGCTCGAATCGATCGACCCGGCCCGGCCGCTCGGCCGCCGCGACCGGGCGATGCTCGAGTTGTTCTACGCCTCGGGCCTGCGCCTGTCCGAGCTGTGCCACGCGCGGCTCGAACACGTCGATTTCGAGGGCGACTTCCTCCGCGTCACCGGCAAGGGCAACAAGACGCGCCTCGCGCCGATGGGCAAGGCGGCGCGGGCGGCGCTCGACGACTACCTGGCGAACGAACGGTCGGAGCTGGTGACGAAGCGCACCTCGTCGCACGTCTTCCTCAGCGTCCGCGGCGGCGCGCTCTCGCCCGACCGCGTGCGCGAGATCGTGAAGGAGCGCGCGGCGGCGGCGGGCATCGAGCAGAACCTCTACCCGCACCTGCTGCGCCACTCGTTCGCCACGCACCTGCTCGAAGGCGGCGCGGACCTGCGGGTGATCCAGGAGCTGCTCGGCCACGCCGACATTTCGACGACGCAGATTTACACCCACGTCGACGGCCAGCGGCTGAAATCGCTGCACCAACGGTTCCACCCGCGGGGGTGAGATCCGTTTGCCCTCACTTCTTCGGCGCTTCGGCCGGCTTCGCCGGTTCGCCGTACGGCTTGATGTCGAGCTTGGCGGATTCCGGCGGCTTCGGGGCGTCGGCCGGTTTTGCGTGTTCCTCCGGCTTGGCTCCTTCCGCCGGTTTCGCCGGTTCGGCGGGCTTTTCGCCCTCCGGCTTCGTCGCCTCGTCGCCGGTGCGGACCGATTGGAAGAGCTGGTTGAAATTATGGCGCAGCACCGCCGGGAAGGTCACGCGGCCGGCCTCGACGACCTTTTCGCGCAGCAGCTTCGAGGACAGATCGGCCGCCAGATCGGTGCCGACTTTCACCGCCGCGCCCACGCCGGCGACGCCCGCCCCGGCGCTGGCGGTGCCGCGGATCAGGTCGCTGGAAATCGACAGCCCCTGGAGCGCAAGGCTCGATTGGGCGGAAGCGATCGCGCCGCTCGGGGCGACCGTGATTTCGAGCACCGCGTGGTCGTTCGACGCCAGCCAGCCGCGCAGGTGGTCGATGCGGATCGAGACGAAGATGCCGCCGTCGGGCGTCGGGCTGATCTCCGGCTTGTAGGTCCGGTAGTCGCTGCCGGAGAGGGAATAGCTCACGGTGTCGCCCTTCCATCCGCCCGGGCCGAGGCTTTTGCCGAAGGCCTCGGTGTCGATGCGCGGCGCGGCGAGGGCGAGCCCGGACAGCGCGGCGAAGGTGAGAATCAGGCGGCGGATCATGGTGCGCGGGAGGATTACCACGAATCCGGGCCGAAGCCTTCAGGAAAATTCCGGCGGCGGCGGCGAATCGCCCGGGCCGAGCAGCTTGGCCACGCGGTCGTGCGCCTTTTCCTTGTGCTCGTTCTTGATGTAGACGCTGACCGTGCCGAGCGCGGCGACCAGCGCGCTCCAGTCGTCGGTGTAGCCCACGCCGGGCAGGACGTCCGGGATCAGGTCGGCGGGGAAAATCAGGTAGCCGAGCGCGCCGAGGATCACGGTTTTCGCCCACGCCGGGGTGTCCGGATCCCGCAGGCAATAGAACAGGGTGAGCGCGGTCAGCAGCGTCTTCTCACCGGTGAACCGGGCGATCTTCCGCAGTTTTTTCCACAGCCGCGGCGGCGAATACCAGTGCGAGGCGTCTCCGGGCGGCAGGGCGGGCGATTCGCTCATGCCATATCCCATCCGCGACATCGGGCGCGGCGCAAGAAGGATTCCATTTCGCGGCAAATGGGAAGGAAGCCAGGAAAGGCACGAAATTTCACGAAATGGCCTCGTGCCACCTTCCTTTCGTGTCCCTTCGTGTCTTTCGTGGTTTTCCACTCCGGGATCGCCCGCTAGCGTGCCGGGCGTGACCCGACCCGTTGACGCCCTGCTCGACTTCCTCCGCGCCGAGGAGGCCCGCGGCGTCAGCCACGTCCATCTTGACGCCGACGCCCGCGCGATCCTGCGCGAGCTGGCGATCCAGGCGAAACGCCCCGCCGCCGCGCCCGCCCGGCCCACGCCGGCGAAACCCGCGCCCGTTCGCCTCGAGTCGCCCGCCTCGCCTTCTGTCCCTCCGCTTTCAGCTCTCAGCTCGCAACCCGTCGCCCCCTCCGGCGACTCCAAGGCCGCCCGCCTCGACTCGCTGCGCCGGCAGGCGGAAACGTGGCGGCCGTCGCGCGCGCTCGGCACCCTGCGCGAGACGATGGTGTTCGCCACCGGCGATCCGGACGCGGAGATCATGCTCGTCGGCGAGGCACCGGGCTACGAGGAGGAGCGCCAGGGCGAACCGTTCGTCGGCCCCGCCGGGCAGAAGCTCAACGACATCCTCAAGGCGATGGGGCTGGCCCGCGAGCAGGTCTACATCTCGAACATCGTCAAATTCCGCCCGGCCCTGCCGCGGCAGACGACGAACAACCGCGCGCCGAGCGCCGAGGAAATCGCCGCGTGCCTGCCGTTCATCCGCTCGGAGGTGGCCATCGTGAAGCCGAAGTGCCTCGTCGCGCTCGGCGGCACCGCCGCCACCGGCCTGCTCGGCGGTGCCGACGCGGTGGCGAAATTGCGCGGCCGCTGGCACGAGTTCGAAGGCGTGCCGCTGCGCGTGACCTACCACCCGAGCTACCTGCTGCGCAGCGTCGCCCTCGGCGAGAAGCGCAAGGTCTGGGAGGACATGCTCGCCGTAATGGAGCTCCTCGGTCTGCCGATTTCCGACAAACAGCGCGGCTATTTCCTCAAAGGCTGAGCCGCCCCTCACCGTCTTTTTTCCACCATGCACCCGTTCCTCGCACCCGATTTCCACGTCCGCTGGTCCACCCTCGTGCCGACGGCGATCGAGCCGGACATCCGCCACGCGCTGAACAAGGCGAAGGACGCGATCGAGGCGATCTGCCGGGTCGATCCCGCCGAGGCGACCTACGAGAACACCTTCGGCGCGCTGGAAACGGCGGGCGAAGCGCTCGAGCGCGGCTGGGGCCGCCTGAGCCACCTCGACTCGGTGAGCGACAACCCGGCGCAGCGCGAGGCCTACAACGCGATGCTGCCGGAGGTGTCCGAATTCTACGCGTCGATCCCGCTCAACGCCCGTCTTTGGTCGGTGCTCAAGGCGTTCGGCCGAGGCGCCGCGGTCGAGCGGCTCGACCCGGTCCGCCGCCGCTACGTCGAGGAAACGATGCACGATTTCCTCCAGTCCGGCGCGGATCTGCCCGAGGACAAAAAGCAGCGCGTCGCCGAACTCGAAGCCGAGCTTTCCAAGCTGACCAAGGAATACAGCGAGCACGTGCTCGACTCGACCAACGCCTTCGAGCTGGTCGTCACCGACGAGGCGAAGCTCGCCGGGCTGCCCGATTCGGCCAAGGCCGCCGCGCTGGCGAACGCCAAGGCGAAGGGCGTGGCGACCGACGACCAACCGGCGTGGCGCTTCACCCTGCAAGCGCCGTCGCTGCTGCCGGTGATGCAGCACGCCCACGATGACGAGTTCCGCCACCAGATGTGGGAGGCGTCGACGCGCATCGGCGCCACGGGCGAGTTCGACAACACCGGGCTCGTCTGGCAGATCCTCGCGCTCCGCCACGAAAAGGCCGGCCTGCTCGGCCACGACGACTTCGCCGACCTCACGCTGCTGCGCCGCATGGCGAAGGACGGCAAGAGCGCGCTGCGCTTCGTCGAGGACCTGCACGCTCGCGTCCAGCCGGCCTACCTCGCCGAATACAAGCAGCTCCGCGCCTACAAGGCCGCAGCGTCCGGCGCGCCGGTCGACGACCTGCAACCATGGGAAGTCGGCTACTGGGCCGAACGCCAGCGCAAGGAATGCTACGACTTCGACGACGAGGCGCTGCGACCGTATTTCCCGGTCGATGGCGTGATGGCCGGCATGTTCGAGCTGGCCTCGCGCTTGTTCGGCGTCTCGATCGTCGAAAAGCCGACCGTTTGCTACACGCCGGGCGAACGGCCGTCGCACGCGCCGGATGACATCATCGAAACCTGGCACGACGAGGTCACCTTCTACGAACTCCACGACGTCGACACCGGCCGCCACCTCGGGTCGTTCTACGCCGACTGGCACCCGCGCGAATCGAAGCGCGGCGGCGCGTGGATGAACTGCCTGCACACCGGCGGTCCGCACGAACCTCACCTCGGCCTGATCGTCGGCAACATGTCGCCGCCGATCGACGGCAAGCCGGCGCTGCTCACCCACAACGAGGTGGAAACGATCTTCCACGAGTTCGGCCACCTGCTGCACGGCCTGCTCAGCGAGGTGCCGGTCAAGGCGCTCGCCGGCACCAACGTGCCGTGGGATTTCGTCGAGCTGCCGTCGCAGATCATGGAGAATTTCTGCTGGGACCGCCAGTCGCTCGACCTCTTCGCCCGCCACCACGAGACGGGCGAAGCGATCCCGGACGAGTTGTTCGCGAAAATGAAGGCCGCGCAGAACTACATGAGCGCCAGCGCCTTCATCCGCCAGCTCGCGTTCGGCAAGCTCGACCTCGAGCTGCACATCCATCAGGCGAACTACGCCGGCCGCGATCTCGACGAGGTCGACCGCGAGATCCTCGCCGAATACCGCGTGCCGCTCAAAACCGAGTCGCCGTCGATGGCCCGCCGCTTCAACCACCTGTTCAGCAGCCCGACCGGTTACGCCGCCGGCTACTACTCCTACAAGTGGGCTGAGGTCCTCGACGCCGACGCCTTCACCCGTTTCCAGAACGAAGGCGTGCTCAACCCGGAAACCGGCCGCGCCTTCCGCGAGCACATCCTCAGCAAGGGCAACTCCGAACCGGTCGACGAGCTCTACCGCCGCTTCATGGGCCGGAATCCCGAGCTCGAGCCGCTGCTCGTGCGGGCGGGATTGGCGGTGAAGTGACTTGTCGGAGGATGGGCGGGGTTTGCTCCTCATTAGGAAGAAATTAGGAGCAAATGAGGAGAAAGCGAGCCGGGCAGGCTTGGCTCGCTTTCGGAGGCGTTAGGCCGTTATCAAGGTCGGCGAGTCCATGAACGATCCTTCATCTCAAGCGGAGTGGCGAAGCGAGTTCGAGCGCCTGCGGCAGCGGCTGGACCGCCTGGCAATGGCGCAGCTGGACGAGGTTGTCGCGTTGCGGGCCGAGTTCGAGGCGCTGCGGCGGCGGATGGAGGCGTCTTTCGTGGAGGAATCGCCCGCGCCGGAGCCGGAGGAGATCGCTCCGGTGGAGTCGATGGAACCGCCGGAGGAGCCGGCTTTGACCGAACCGTTGCCAAGCGAGCCGGAACCGATCCCGATGCCGCCGCCGTTGCCGGAGGCGTTATGCACGCGGCAGGTCGCCGCGGCCGCCGCCAAGCCGTCGTCGGCCAAGGGCTCGTTCGAGCAACAGCTCGGCCGGGTGTGGCTGGTGCGGATCGGCATCGTGCTGCTGCTGACCGGCCTGGTGCTGGGGGCGAACTGGGCCTACAAAAACTGGATTCGCGACCTTTCGCCCGGGCTCCGGCTGGCCGGACTCTATCTCTGCTCGCTGCTGCTCGGCGGCGCGGGCTACCGGTTGGCGAAAAAAGACGGCTACCGGCGCTACGGCGAGGTGCTGGTGGCGGGCGTGCTCGCGTTTTTCTACTACTGCACCTACGCCGCCCATCACGTGGCGCGGTTGCGGGTGATCGATAGCCCGGTCGCGGCGGCGGTACTGCTGCTCGGCGCGGCGGGCGTGATCGCGGCGGTGTCGTGGTTCCGGCAATCGCGCGCCACCGCGGTGATGGGGATCCTACTGGCCTCCTACGCGACGCTGGTGCAGCCGCTCGACTGGCTTGCCGCCGTTTCGAACCTGATCCTGTCGCTGATTGGCATCGCGCTGATGTTGCGCCCCGGCTGGGGCGCGCCGGGAATTGCCGCGCTGGTCGGCACCTATGCGGCGTTCGGCGGCTGGCAGCTGCTCGGCGCGGCGGGCCACGGCCATGGCGACGCGCGGGCGGCGCTGTGGTTCCTGCCCGGCAGCTGGGCGATCTTCGCGGTGCCTGGCATGCTCGGGCGCTTCCGCGACTCGCTGGGCGGACGCGGCCGGACGTGGTTCACGGCGGCGAACAACGGGCTGTTCTTCCTGTGCTTCTCGGCGGTTTGGCTGGCGCGCTACGGCGGTCACGGGTTTTGGCAGGTGCCCGCCGTGTTCGGGCTGGTGTTGCTCGGGCTCGGGGCGATCGGCCGGAAGCGCGACGACGCCGCGGCGGCCTCGAACGTCGGGCAGGCGCTGGCGATGCTCAGCCTCGCGCTGGTGCTGAAGCTGGATGGCCACCATCTGGTGCTGGCGCTGGCGGGCGAATCGCTGGCTCTGGCGGTCGTGTTCCATCGGTTCCGCAAGCGCGCCGAGTTCGTGTTCGCCCTGCTCGCCGGGTTGGGCGCGGCGGTGCTGGCCCCGTTCCAAAACTTGCCTGGGTTCGCGCCGGTGCCGGCGTGGAGCGGCGGCTTGGCCGCGCTGGGCGTGGCGGCCGCGGCCGTGTTGTTTCGCGCCAATGTTTCCCGGGCGGAAAACCCGCCGCCGGCTCAGGTGCGTTCGGGTGCCCGCGTCCTCGCTTTCGCCGCGCTCGTCTTGCTCGTGTTCGGCTGCTTGGCGCGTCTGCCGGGGGCTTGGCAACTGCCGTCCGCGGCCGTCCTTGCCGCAGGTTTCGCCGCCGTCTCGTTGATCTGTGACCGCGCCCGCTGGATGCCGGAAGCGGCGTGGGCGTCGGGCATCCTCGGCGTGACTGCCTGCGCCCTGCTGCCCGGCGCGTCGTCCGTCGCCGGGCTGTCCATCGCCCTCGCCACCGGGCTGGCGGCCTGCGCGTGGTGGCACCGGCCGGTGCCGGCCAAGCCCGGTTTCCGACTGGCGGCCGACCCGGCGGATGCTCCCCAGGCCTTCGCCTGGTTGTTCGCTCTGTTCGTCCCGGCGGTCGGGCTGCGCTGGCTCGGCTTGTTGCCGCTGACGCCCGCCCACGAGTTGCTCGCGCTGGTGGCGACTGCGGTGGCGCTGGTGGCGATCGCGCGGGCGGTGAAAGCGGTCCGCTTGGAAACCGGCGCGCAGTTGCTGACTTTCGCGGCGTTGCTGACCCTCGGCGGAAAGAACGGCCGGCCCGACTGGCTCGCGTTCGGCCCCGCGCTGGCGGCGGCGGTTTCGCTCGCGGTGGTTTCCCTCCGTCGCGATCCGGTGCCGCGCCTGCCCGCGACGGTCGCCCGCGTGCTGCTTTTCGTCGCGTGGTTGGTCGCGCTGCACCACGCCGCGCCACGCGGCTTCATCGATCTGGTCGCTCTGTCCGCCGCCGCGGCCTTTGCGCTGGCGTGGAAGCGCCGGGCGCTCGCGCCACTGACCGCCTGGGGCTGGTTCCTCGTTTCGCTCGGCGGCTACCTGCTCGCCTTGCTCGGCCTGGGTTCTTCCCGCCTGCACGGCTACCCGTTCCAAGGCATCGGCTTGGTCGCCACGGCGGCCGGCATCGCGATCCTGACGCCGCGCGTGCCCGCGAAGCTCCAGGCGTTCGTCGGACGCGCGCTGCCGTGGCTCGCCTGCGGCTTGTTCACGCTGTGGAGCACGGACCTCGTGGTGCATCACTACGGCTGGAAGGCGGTCGTGGCGCTGTGGACGGCTTCCGGTTTCGGGCTGGTGACGCTGGGGTTGGTCTTGTCGCGGGTCACCTCGCGCAAAACCGGCTTCGTCCTGCTCGCGCTGGCCTTGCTCAAGCTGTTCGCCGTGGATGTGTGGGATTTCAGTAACTTCATGCGCGTCGTCTCGTTCCTCGCGCTCGGGCTCGCGCTGGTGCTGCTCGGCTTTTTCTACCATCGCTTCGCCCCGGCGGTGAAACGGCTGCTCGAAGAAGAACCGTCGAAGTAACTCTTCCTGAAGGCTTTCCGCTGTGGGAAAGGCAGTGAAACTCCCGGTTGCGGACTCGCCGGGGCGGGCGGAGGTTTCGATATGGAGCCTGACGATCCGATCGAAGACGATCCCTCCTATCACTCGCACAAGCCGGGCGAACGGCGCTTCAGCGAGGATCCGGTGGTGTTTCCGGAAAAGAAGGCTGGAGACTGCGAACCACCCCACGAGGAAGAGGACGCCTCTTAGGAGTTGAGGCTTTAGTAACGGTCTCAATCGACAAGGGGATTTCCCAAGAAAATGGCCATCCGCGTGTTGAGGTGGAGCAGCAGCTTCCGCGTCACCGCAACGATCGCCACTTTGAAGGGCTT